>ERZ791624.80-NODE-80-length-69591-cov-2.416834_pt1 | contig 69591 bp, 42 predicted proteins | sample MGYA00510058_ERZ791624 | MGnify/ENA primary metagenome ERZ791624 (study PRJEB30046, sample SAMN00715158) | human gut metagenome | study: EMG produced TPA metagenomics assembly of the A metagenome-wide association study of gut microbiota in type 2...
TCCTATTGGCACGCTTGTGCCAACGCACTGGCACAGTTGTGCCAAAGGCTTGGCAGGGTCGTGCCAATACGTTGGCACAAGGTCAGCAAGATAACTTCGAAAAACAAGCAAGGTTATTAAGGAGAACAAGCGTAGAATCTTCACACTTCACATCACAGAGTAAAGCCTTTCGTGTACTATTTTGTACTTCACTTGTACATTCCTGCTCCTTCTTTTCCTTTCAATCATTTACCTTTGCTTCCAATAATTCATCCCTTAAAAATCAACTTCATGAGAAACGTATCACGTATACTTCCGCTATTGCCCGGCATCGCAATGTTGTCAGGATGTAATAATGCCGCTCAAAAGAGTAACGGACAAAACGACCAGAAGCCTAACATTATTTACATATTCGCCGACGATCTTGGTATCGGTGATTTAAGCTGCTACGGAGCAACCAAAGTGAGCACACCCAATATCGACCGTCTGGCCGGACAAGGCGTGCAATTCACGAATGCTTACGCAACTTCCGCCACCAGCACTCCTTCCCGTTTCGGGCTCCTCACGGGTATGTATCCCTGGCGTCAAAAGAACACAGGTATCGCTCCCGGCAACTCGGAACTTATCATTGATACTGCCTGTGTCACTATGGCGGATATGCTGAAAGATGCAGGATACGCCACCGGTGCCGTTGGCAAGTGGCATTTGGGACTGGGACCGAAAGGAGGGACAGATTTCAACAAACAGATCACTCCGAATGCACAAAGTATCGGCTTCGATTATGAATTTATCATTCCGGCAACCGTAGACCGTGTGCCATGCGTGTTTGTGGAGAACGGCCGCGTAGTGGGTCTCGATCCTAATGACCCAATCACCGTCAACTATGAGCATAAAGTAGGCGACTGGCCCACCGGAGAAGAAAATCCGGAACTCGTAACATTAAAACCCAGCCAAGGGCATAACAATACCATTATCAACGGTATCCCCCGCATCGGTTGGATGACAGGCGGCAAGTCCGCTCTCTGGAAAGACGAGGATATAGCCGACATCATCACCCATAAAGCGAAGAAGTTCATCACTTCCCATAAAGAAGAACCTTTCTTCTTGTATATGGGTACGCAGGATGTACACGTGCCACGTATCCCCCACCCGCGTTTTGCAGGAAAAAGCGGACTCGGCACCCGTGGTGACGTTATCCTCCAACTGGACTGGACCATCGGTGAAATTATGAACACGTTGGATAGCCTCAACATCGCCGACAATACCATTCTGGTCTTTACCAGCGACAACGGTCCCGTCATCGACGACGGCTATCAGGACCATGCCTACGAGCTTCTCAACGGTCATACCCCAATGGGAATCTACCGGGGAGGGAAATACAGCGCTTATGAAGCGGGCACACGTATCCCATTCATTGTCCGCTGGCCTGCCAAAGTAAAACCGAGCAAGCAACAGTCTCTTTTCTCACAGATTGATGTATACGCCTCACTCGCCTCACTGCTGAATCAGCCTTTGCGCAAAGGTGCAGCCCCCGACAGCCAGGAACACCTGAACACGTTCTTAGGCAGGAACAATACCGGTCGCGAATACATCGTCCAACAGAATCTTAATAATACGCTTGCCATTGTAAAAGGGCAGTGGAAATATATCGAGCCCAGCGATGCTCCCGCCATTGAGTTCTGGACGAAAATGGAACTTGGCAACGACCAACAGCCTCAGCTCTACGATTTATCGTCCGATCCTTCGGAGAAAACGAATGTGGCGAAACAGCATCCTGACATCGTAAAAGAATTAGCTGAATTATTGGAATCTGTAAAAGAGAAATAAATATACCGGAATAACAGAATTGTATGATTTTATACCAATCCTGAATCATTCTATCCACAGGAGAGAGCGTAAATTGCATACATTTGTAACAGAGAAACGATAAAGTCACATTACAACCAAAGTAATATACTGCACAATTCTTCTAACCTTTATCAACAGATTTATATAAAAATCAGACTTTGATCAATTTACCCCCAAAAGAGAGAGGCCCTTCGAGCCCCTCTCTTTCTTTAGTTGATATTTCTCGTATCCTCTTATTTCAATGCCTTCAACCAGGCAGGCACAAAGCCCAGGCGTTTCTCCAGCTGTGCTTCGTAAAGAGACTGCGGCTCTACCGGAGTTCCATTACTTTCGTCCAGTTTTACTTGCTCCTGCACAAAATTCAACGGTTCGCCATGAAAACCGACAATAACGGGCGGAAGGAACTTCCAACCTTTAAAGCCGATACGCCACCAGTCGAATACACCGGCAGGAGCCGAATTACCGCTTGCCGTGCGCGATCTTTCCGAATACATATTCCAAATAGTGAGGTCATCGAGGTGATTGGGAAGTTGGTTGTAATCACCTCCCTGACGAGACTGCATGAATCCACCCGTACAATTATCAATCAGCGTAGCACGCGGCTGCGTGGCATGAGACTCAAAGCAGGCATCCAATCCCCAATGTACCCGCCAAATGACAGCACCCATACTCGGTTTTGAGACTCCGCAAGCATGATATTGTCCTGCCCCCTGCTGTATGACGCCTCTATTATCTATTAGAGGTCCGTTGGTACGATCGGTCACTTTGCCGATAAACACCCGCGACGACCCTTGCGACCGAATGGCGGCATGACCACGATTACCGTCTATCTTAATATCGTAGGCGGACACGTTAGCGGAAGACGTAATCGAGTTGGCCTCACTAACACTTATAAAGTTCACCCGGCGCATCCACGAGTTTGTCAGGCGTGTCATCTTTATCGGTTTATAAGCACCGTCATGCGCCCAGTTTCTGTGATGCTGAAAATCATCGGTGGCATGTCCTACGAAAGTCACGTCTTCTATACCGACTTCCTCATAATGCGGATATTTGTGGATCGCCCAACCCCAACGAGAATCAACTTCGTGCATTATAGGTTCTTTAAAAGTGATTACATTCCCGCTTTTTGCCACAATTTGGTGGAAGTCCTGCACCTGCACACCTACATTTATAATATTCTCCATTGTTGGTTCGGGTGCATAGGGAGACAACTCGTTGCGTACCAGTTCCGGGTCATTATTCTGTAAATACAGGCATACCCAGTCACCTTTACTCAGCGAAGCCGCATCAGATACTTCCACGCTAAAAGTACCTTTAGCTGCGTTACCCGTGATATCACAGAGTTTCGACAACCCGGAGTTATGTTTAATATCAATCATTACCGGCGACGAATACATGGTAGTAATATCATCCGGCAAGTTCGGAGTATCCATTATCAGCTTTGTTCTTCCTGCGCCATCTCCCTTAATTACAAAATGGCCTGCGAATATATAGATACTGGAACTTTTATTATTTCCTTTACTATCCAAAGAATATGCTTCATCACCTTCCTTTCCCAATACCGGCTTGCCCGGCTCTATTGTATTGTCATCGTCATTATGCAATACGTATTCTCCTTCCGGGAAATAAATGACAATCCGGGCATTTGCATTGTTGTAATTCTTACCGTCCTTACGGGTCATGTTATTCTCCTGCAATATGCTTATCAAGGCTTCACGGGCAGTCATACCACGGGTTTCCATACGTTCTTTCACATTGAAAACTTTATATCCTAATGAGAAAGCCTCCGGAGGTGTCACTTCTCCATGTTTATATCCGGCATACGAATAATCCAACAATACATTGTCATCACTATTCATCAGGAACTTTTTCCACGCTTGTGCTGTGCCGTTATTGCGGGTATCCAGTTTAAGCACACTCCCGCTTGTACGGGATTCCAAAGTGATTGTATTCGTCTGTTCATCTAAAACAGCCGAACGGTAAAGAGAGAAATCAACAGCCGTTTTTCCTTCCAATGACGGAGCCGGAGTGTCACTCAAACGTTGCCACTGATAGCCATTGTAAGAAACTTGCCAACAGCCGTCCTCCCCCAATGCAATTTGAGGAGTAAGAATGCCTTTTCCTGTCTTGTTTAAAGCAGGAGCCGGATTGCCATGCGTATCTGTCAGAATGCGTGAAGTACCTTCCAATTGATAATTCCAGTAACCTTCTTTATCAATTCCAAGAAGGGGAATATCTTTATCGTCGGCAGTTTGAATATAAACATCCGCTATCTGTCGGTTACTCAATTGAAGTTTGTAATTACCCTTCTCGTCAGAGGTGTAGTCTACAATCTCGGCTTTGCCATTCATCATGGCCTGATAAGCCGCGATATTAGTATTGTATTGCGCAGTGAGTTCTGTTAATTGTTCCGGTTGCTCGGGAATAGTTGGGTTATTTATTACTTCATCGTCCGAACAGGAAGTGAAAACTATAACAGCAACCAACATACAAGTTGTCGCTATACTATGTAAATCAAGTTTCATGTTTTTCATATTTCTAAAGTCTAATAATGTTATAAAGGCGAAGAATCCGTTAAACCCAATATTAGCATTAATAGATTCTTCGCCTTTATCAAATTTAATTGCAGCAACTATTCGATAACTGCACCTATACCTTGATATTCCGGTTTAAGAGTATATTTTCCTTCAATGTCAACCAACGTTTCAAAAGGAGTCTCTTTTTCTATGGTTATTACATTATCCTTAAAACCTACCGGCGCGGTTCTAAAATACTGCCAAGTCATCTGAGTATTTTCAAGAGAGGTAAATATTCTATTATTAGAAAAGTCTGTTTCATTGAAAGTAGCTGCACCAATCATTAAAGTAGATAACATTGGGAAAGTCCCACTAGCTGCACAATCCGTATCATACCAGAATAGATTATTTTTCATCGTCCATCCTTCTTCAGCGGTTACTTTAAAAAAGCCGGAGCTATTTCCATGATTACTTAGAATATTAATAACCGTGTTATTTTCAATACTCACATTATCAGAGAACTTTGCATTCGTTCCTTTCAGTAATGCCACAAATAGAACAGAGCGATCCTGTGTAGAGCAATAGAAAACATTATTATGAATCATTATATCTCCATAATTCCCATTATTAAAATTCAAGAAATTAATAACTTTAGTAGTTGCCGATGGAGCCGGCACTGCAATATAACAAGACTCAACCAACAATTTTGATATACCTGACGATGCATTATTAAAATAAGAGAACATCTTGTCCGCCATCATCTCAATCTTACAATGATCTAAATACAGTCTTTCTATTACATCTTTACTTGAACTAGGAAAGTTAAACCAATAATTTGCGGTTAACTCATCAGGAGATAAAGTAATCTCCTTACATAACATTCCAATTTTCGACTCCACATTTTCCAAAGAGACAATCCCTTTGGTCATTACTTTTGAAGAATAATTACTATTCTTTTTCTCTCCTATCAGAATCAGGTCACTCACTGCACCAGTCCAATAAGCCGTAGCACCTTCGGCAATAAAGTAAATACCGCTTTCGGAGATTGATTCACCTTCTTTTACCAATACTCCATTCGGGTTATCATATTTATTAAGTACTACATCACCGATCCTGATATCAAATCCTGCCTGATATTCAGCCCAGTAACTATCACTGGTAGTTTTTGCCTTTATCTGATCTGTTGCCGAATTTACTCCATGAGTCACTTCTACAATAATCGTACACTCGCTCGGAGTTGCAGGAGGTGTCACAGTCACTGTTACTTCCGTTGTTCCAGCCACATATTCCGACAGTTTTGCATTCCAATCAGCAGGTGCTTTTACTCTTACTAAATCACCTTCAGCCAAATTTACTTTCACAGTAAAGGAAGACGCACCTCCTCCGGCTACCAACCAAAGATCATCTGTTACACCTTCGGGAACATTAATTGCACATTCCAATCCTTTCACAATAGGAATCAGATACTCCTTTCCGCCAAAAGTAACTTTAAAATTATCTCCGTCAACAGTTGCGTTGCTGATAGGATTCGAACCTGTATTTATACCTTCAGCCAGACCGTTTTCCAATACTTTCCAGGTTGAACCGTTGTCATAACTCACATACCAATACTTTTTATCTCCATCGGCCGGATTGGGTGCAATCTTAAATTCGGGAGTAATGGTAGCATCTTCCCCATTCTCCGCTTGAGCACGCCAGCCTGTATCTGTACCACCAATAAACCAATTACCATTTGCACCGATCTCAATAGAAGGATAGTTGCCTCCGGTCACTCCCGGAGTCAAAGTCAATGTTTCGCCATTGCTTAAGGTCAAGGTATAAGTATCACCATTGATAGAGTAATCGGTAATAGTCTTGTTGCCGTCCAACAGCACACGGATAATGTTCATCTCATCGTTCAACTGCTGTACCTGTGCCTCAACATTCGTCACACGATCTTTCAAGGCATCAATGTCTCTTTCCAAATCGTCTGTATTACATGACACAAAAGCCAATGCAAACAAACTGAATAATATGAATGATTTATAGTATTTCATAATGATTTCTTCGCTTAATTATTAATTCAACTTATTCAGCAACCGTCACCTCTAATGATTTAATCAGACGATATCCTTCCTTAGAGAATATCTGGAAATAAACAGTATATTTGCCGGAAGCCAGTCCTTTTGTTTTAATCGTCAGATTATCGGAAGCGTCATCAGTCAAGACTACCTGTACAGGTGTGGGATCTATAATCACTCTGGCTACATTCGTCTGTTTTGCCGTCAATACCGCTGAACCTCCCTTCGCTACATTTACAGAAGTAATATTCGATGAATCACCTTGAGAGAAAGTCATATCCAACCCTCCCAATAAAGGGATCTCGGTTTTCGAGCCGTCTGTAAATTCAAAGGTCACGATATTACCGTTCACCGTTACATCGGCAAATATACCTCCCGGAATCTCTCCAATATTGGCAATGTTGTAACGCCCGTCTATACGTTGAGGTTCTCCACCGCCAACGGCATAACACCAGTAACCGTCCGCATCAATCGAGATGGTTGGAGTTTGTCCGTCGGAACCGTCTACGGGAACAGCAGGACAAGGATTGCCTTCTTTATCTTTCAATTCAACGGTTCTACCGTCAAGGGTATATGTCCAATTTCCGGCTTCATTAATGCCAAGTGTAGGAATATCTCCCGCAGGCTGTCCGCCATAAACAACCAATTCCGTACCGTCACTCAGTGAAAGTGTATAGTTACCCTTCTCATCCATTGTATATCCGGTTACAAGAACAAGTCCTTTCACTGCATCTTGGAAAGATTTGATGCTCGTATTCAAATTTTCGAGATCATCTGTCAAAGCATCCAAACGAGCATTCAGATCGTCGATGTCTTTACGTATATCATCCTTATCATCACAGGAGGTAAAGGTAATGACAGGCAATAAGCAAACTAATAGTATCAATATCTTTTTCATAATTCTTAGTTTTAGCGTTGTGCACCATATTGAGTGTAACCTTCTTTGGGAATGAATGTCCCTGTAGATTTGTTAAAAGTAGCCGGATCAGTGGTATCATAAAGATCAACATCATTACTTGTAAAACCAACTGAAGTATCACCTATCTTATTTTGGAAAACATTCAGATTCAATCCGGTTTCAAAAAGATAAGCATAATTGTTCTCGGCTATTGTTACCTTAGATTCTGCCGCAGATGCCACTCTTATAAGGAATGCCGGATATTCACGATAAGTAAAATAATAAATGTTCTTATTGACTGTGATATCACCAATTTTCGAAGGATAAACAATAGCGGAAGTTTTCCCATTTGAATACCCTGATTCAATATCAATAAAGGTATTGGAAGTTAATGTTAGTTTATTCACACTATAACTTGGCCCTTGGAACACCTTAAAATTCTCCACGTTAGAAGTGGCTTCCGGAACTCCTGAATAATATACAATATTATTTTCAAATCGAAGTTCATTACAGTTCATATTAGTAACCAAGTACAAATTAGTTCCAGTATTTTCAACCTTTATATTAGTATCAGTCATTCCAAAATAGCCAATACTAGCCTTATCTTTCACCTCCGGCATAGCAAAACCCGATCCAAATAATAAGCCGCTTATTGTACACCGGTCGATTATAATACTAGCTTCCTTAGATTGAACACGTACAGGATAAGTTGCTGTTGCTGTATACTTTATATTTGTATTTTTACAAATCAAGGCATTACCAAGATAAATAGACTTATCTATGTTCAGGTTTATTGAAGTAACCTCATCTGAATTAGGAATAATAATTAGATTTTCCACAACTGAGGTTCCTTGGTTATATGTCAATGTCAAATCGTTTGCAGACACGAAATAAACACCACCGGCTATCGCCCCATTAGTAGTAATCTCTTGTGCTTCACCATACTTTTCTTTTGTAATCTCCAGCCCGCCTACAATAACAGCCTGTCCTTCATTATACATATCCAGATTAGAAGCAAGTCCTTTCGGATTCTTCACTTTTATCTTGTCAACTGCCCAGAACAAGCCTTCCTGTACCTGAACAGTTACATCGGCAGTATTATCCGCCGCGGCTCTCGTTAACGTTTTATTCTCAGCAGCCGGAGCAAAGATCAACAACTGATAATTATTTCCTTTTTCATCGGCAACATCCAGTTTGTTCAAAGTAGCTCTCCAACCTTGCGGATAAGTAACCTGCGGATTCTCACCTTCAATCTTAGCAGGAATCACCACTCTTTCTCCTTTATTGATAATCAGGAAGTCCTCATCATCAAATGCAAGACCTGTTCTATCAATAGCACAAACCAAAGTTGCCACGATAGGAAGTGTATGCACAGTCCCATCTTTAAGAGTCACAACAAAGTTGCTACCGTCTACTTTGGCAGATTCAAAGATCTGGTCGCCTAAAGAACTGCCACCGGCAATCCCCTCTCCACCGGGAACATTCGCCCACTCACCGTCACCGAAACGTATCTGCCAATTTCCATTCTGTACACGAAATTCGGGATAGCCCTCCCCATTCTTACCGTTCTCTCCTACGGCTACTACGCCGGTAGAAATACCGTTGATATACCATTTCCCATCATCTCCTATCGTAATCTCCGGTTCGTTGACTGTTCCTTCCTTACCGATAGTCAATGTCAGCTGGGTATTATCACTTAAAGTTATGACATATTTCGCAGCAACCCCATTCTCTTTAACAGTCTCCACTTTACTGACTGTCTTATTCTGAGGATCAAGGATGTAGCCGATCACAGCCAGATTATCATTCAACAGTTTCACCTGCTGCTCGATAAGCGTCACCCTATCTTTCAGGTCGTTTACATCGTCTTTCAGGTCGTCTATAGTACACCCCGCAACCGCAAAGCCCATGATAACGAAAAGTATATACGATTTTATGTACTTCATAATCTATTAGTATTTAAAGTTATTCTGTTACATTGATTATCAATTCACAAGTCTTGGACGCCACATGTGAATAATTTGCGTTATTCATCAGAAACGTAGCAGTATATGTACCCACCTGATTATAAGTATAAGAGTAAGACTCCAGATCCAGAGAAATGTCTTTTACCTTCACTCCCGAATCCGGTTCGGGACATTCCGCCAGATTCAGATAATCGGAAACAAGCCAATTATACTTCCAAGGATTATTGGCAGCCGTACCGTTAATAGTAAATCCGCCGCTTTTTATACTGCTCAAGTTCCACATGCCAGTCACTCCCGTTGAAACAGAACCATATTCAAGATCTTTAGGCATATTTTCCGGAGCCTGTTCTTCATACTTCGTCTTATTCTTCATGTTCAATGGAGTAAAGCCGAAAGAACTTGCATAAGCAGTAGTGACACGTCCGTTCTTCCATTTGGTTTCCACACACATATTCAGAATATTGAATGTAGACTGAACAATAGTAGCCTCCGGATCTTCCGGATTATTGGCACTTATTGCTTCTTTCTGATCTCTGTTCAGCACTAAAGCCAGCGTCAGTTTCTTGCCAATATATTCTTTGACCGATTTACTGAAACTCAAAGCTCCGGCTGCACTGGTCACAGGTGCTTGCGGCAGTTGCGCACGTGTGATAAGTTCCTTCCAGGGAGTATTCTTCTCCACAAGTACAGAATCAGCCTCGAAATTATTCTTGCTCATTCCCGGGAAAAAGATCGTATTTCCCGGATTATCAGGATCTTCTTCTTCCGCCAGATACAACACATCAAACTGGTCTTTGCATGAATTGGCTACCCCGTATTGAGCCCAAATCGAAAACTTAAAGTCGCATGACACAATATCTTCTACCGAAATCTCCTTCCGGTCACGATAAATATACTGATGACCGATTTCGCCACTGAAGAAAGAAATGTAATCAGGATCACCGTGAAAGAGAAACTCGACAGGAGTCCCCTTCTTTACAGTCAGGATGTTGCCTTCGTACCGTACATTCTCATTGGTAGCCACAGTTACACTGACATCAGTCAGATCCCGGTCCAACTCTTTTTCGCATGAAGCAAACAAGAGAGTTCCCAGAGTTAGTATTAAGAATTTATATGTTTTCATCGTTGTATTCTCTTCAAAAATTATTAATTGGATTAAAGCGGATTACCAACCGGGGTTATTGCCCGTAATCAGTTTGTTGACAGCTTTCTCGGCATCCGGAATCGGGAAGTACTGATAAGCGGAAGATACCCGGAAGAAAGGTGCAGCCTGCCCTCCCTGAGTCCAGTTGTTTCCACTCTGTGCCAGCACTGCCTGCTCGTTCATCTTATCTACAAAGTCTCCCCAACGAATCAGGTCGAAACGACGGAGATATTCAAAACAAAGCTCCATTGCACGCTCATCCTTTATAATAGTAAGAAAGTCCTCACCTGAAGTAATCTGACCTGTAAGATCTGAGATTCCGGCACGGTCACGTACCTCTTTCAGGCATTCTTCGGCCAAGGGCGTCGGGGCACCGTTATATTCATTCTCCGCTTCCGCAATCATCAGCAACACATCCGAGTAACGAAGTATAGGGAAATTGATAGAAGTACGGTTCTTGTCCTTCTTTGCAGCAGGCTCATATTCCCGGCGGAACTTGGCACAACACAAATCTTTCCTTTCCTTACCGGCAGCAACCGCTTTTTTGTAAACATCTCCAATCTGCTCCACCTTACTGTTATATTCTTCACCCTCATTGGCTCCCTCATAATTATACGATCTGTCTCCGTACCAACCGGCACCTTTCACCAGATCATACAACGCCTTGTTTTCAAAAGTTCTTCCTACAATTCCCAAGTCAGTACGGTCCGCAATTCTACGATATGTAAAAGGGGCAATGTTCCAGGTGAAACGTTCATTATCACCATTCGCCACATACAAATCATAAAGTTTCGGAGTTGCCCAAATAAAACCATAAGAATATCCCGGGTCAGCCTTGCCTACAACATTAGATAAAGAAGAAAAGTCCGAACACTGAAGCCCGATCGTGTTTCCGATACGGCCTTCCGAACGCACGTCTCCCGTTCCGTCTCCGGCAAACTCAACTTCCCAGATACTTTCATTGGCAGTCGTATTGTATTTGTCGGAACACATATCAATAAACGGGTCCCAGTAATTAGCGGCAAGCGTATGCCCCTGTGTCCGCACTTTCTGGCCGAAATAGCTGGCACGCTCGAAATACGACTTGTTTTCCGCATCGGCCGGTTTACCGTCGCGCTTATGTTCACCGGCCCAGAATAAATAGACACGTGCCAACATACCCCATGCCGTCGACTTGGAGATACGTCCCGGCTTATAGCTTAACTCTCTGGCAGAGAGCAGCCCTCCGTTTTTTTCATCGGCAGCCTCTTCCATTTCTTTCACGATAAACTTATAAATCACGTTCTTATCCGTACGTGCTATATCCTTATTAGTCACCGTCCCGGACGAATAGGTAGACTCCGTCTTGAACGGCACATCTCCCCAGCACTGCACCAACGTAAAGTAATAAAACGCACGTAAGAAACGAGCTTCCGATTTGTATTGCAAACGGCTCTTATCACTCATTCCGGGGACATTGTCTATCTGTTCCAGAAACATATTGGCACGCTCGATGCCGTTATACAAATTGAGCCAGAGGTTGGTAACCGCCGCATCACTGGTGGTAGTGTTATTACAAATCAATCCTGTATTGGAAATACGTCCGGTAGACCCTCCATAAAACTCCAGGTCGTCACCGCCTGCAAGAACCATGTAATCACCTCCGTAGAAAGTTGACTGTCCTAAGTTCGAATAGATACCGGTCAGGAATGATTGTGCTTCCGCCTCATTCTGGAAATAGTTTTCCGGTACTATTTTATATGGTTCCTTCTCCAAAAAGTCACATGACGCTATCGTACATGTAGCCAACAAAGAAAGGAATGCTATTTTTATCTTTTTCATATCTTCTCTATTTTTATATGATTTCAACTAAATACTAAAACCCAAGATTAATTCCGAAGTTGACAGCATAAGCCCTCGGATAAGCGGAATAGTCAAGTCCCGGTGTCAGGGCACTGTTACGGATAGACACTTCAGGATCATAGCCGGAATAGCCGGATATTGTCCAGAGATTCTGTCCTGCTACGTAAACACGGGCAGTAGAGATTCCCCATTTCCTAAGCGCTTTCTTCGGCAAAGTATAACCCAGCGTCAATGTCTTCAGACGCAGGAAAGAACCATCTTCGATCACACGTGAAGATACAACCTTGTTGGAACTTGAGTTCTTGGCTACCGGTATATTGCTTGTCGGGTTTTCCGGTGTCCAACGGTCGGCATAAGTCGCATACTGGTTCAGGTTACGTGAATTGTTGACGTTTTCAAAGAACAAGCGGTTCGCATTCAACACATCATTTCCGTAAGACCATTGGAAGAAGATACTCAAATCAAATCCTTTATATTCAAAATCATTCGTGAAACCACCTGTATGGATAGGCAAGCCACGTCCGATCATCGTGCGGTCGTTCGTGTCGATTATACCGTCGCCATTCAGGTCTTTATATTTAGGCATACCCGGCTGAGTGTTGTTCTCGCTGGAGAAGTAAGGAACTCCCGGACGCAACACATACGTATCACCGGACTTATAAAAATCTTCGTATTTGTAAGTACCTTCATACATATAGCCGTACATCATACCCATTGAATAGCCTTTCTTCGCAATGTAAGTAGGCTGTGAATTGTACGTCTGGTCGAAATAAGCGGAGGTCAACAAGGAAGTCTGATTCTCCGCCAACTCCAATACCTTATTCTTATTAAAGGCAATATTGAAATTTGTGCTCCAACGGAAACCGTTTCTATTTATATTTATTGTATTCAGGGTAAATTCCAAACCGGAGTTACGCACTTTACCTACATTCTTCATTGCGCTATAATAACCGGTAGAATAAGGCAAGCTTGCATCAAGAAGCAGATCGCGGGTCGTTTTCATGTACCAGTCTACATTAATGCCAATTCGTTCGTCAAAGAAGCCCAGGTCAAGACCGACGTTCCACTGTTCCGTCGTTTCCCACTTCAAATCTTTATTCGCTAGCGAGATAGGTACCATACCGATGCTGTTCTGATTGTTCTCGAACGGATAAACTCCCGAAGGAAGATTGTTCGATGCCGCTTTCGCCATTTTCAACAAAGCATAGGCTTCATATTCACCTACACGGTTGTTACCAGTCAACCCCCAACTGGCACGCAACTTACCATTGGAAAGAATGGACTTATATTCCTTCATGAAGTCTTCTTCGCTGAAGTTCCACGCCAGAGAAGCCGAAGGGAATAACCCATACCGATTCTTTTTGGCAAACTTGGAAGAACCGTCGACACGGAAAGAAGCCGTTGCATAGTACTTTGACATATAATTATAGTTCACACGTCCGAGATAAGACATCATAGACCATGAGGACTTTTCAGAGCTTGTCGTACTTGGGATACCTTCGCTCATGCCGGCCATGCCCAAAGATTCATTGGGGATATTGGTGGTCTTGAAAGAATAGTATTCATAGTCGGAATTCTGCAAAGTAATACCAAGCAACGAATTAAAGAAATGCTTCTTGTTAATGTTAACCTGATAGGTCAATACATTTTCGTTCAACCAGGTCAGACGTTGCTGGCGGACTACCTGTGCATTCACCTTATCCGTTGAGATCGGGCTACCATAACGGGTCTTTGAGTTATTAAACGTATCATTGCTACGGGCATCGTACGTGTAACCGCCGGATACCTTCAGCTTCAATCCCTTGATAAATTCATATTCTACAAAACCGTTCAACTGAAGGTTATTCGTATAGTTCTTACGATATTCGTTCTTCAATGACATAATCGGGTTGAAACGATAGTCATTAGTCGGTTCTACTGATGAATCCAGCGCATTGTCCATTAAGGTGCTCAACGGAACATCCGGTTCGGTAACAGGGCGGTAACCCCATACACTATAAAATAAGTTATTCATACCGCTGGATGAATATAAAGAGGTAGAGCTACCGGTCTGAATGGCACGTGCATAGTTGGCAGTAACACTCATATTCAGTTTGCCACGGCGGACAACAGTATTCATACGAGTCTGGAAACGTTTGTAGTTGGAGTTGAGCACGATACCGTCCTGATCGAAATAAGAAGCCGACGCATTGTAACGCACCCCTTCCGTTCCGCCCATCAGGCTGACGTTATGGCTTTGCTGCCAAGCTGTGCGGAAAATCTCGTCCTGCCAGTCATACTGCGGAACACCCCGGTAATCTTCCACCGTCCACTGCTTGCCTTCATGCTCAATCAGGTAGTTCTTTTGGGTATCTGCCGGAAACAGTTCATTCTGCAACTTCACAAACTCATACGCATCCAGCATTGAAATTGTATTGGTGACCTGCTGAAATCCGAAACTTCCGTCATACTTGAGTTGAGGTTTTCCAACCTTTCCTTTCTTGGTCGTGATAATAACGACACCATTAGCACCACGGGCACCATAAATGGCAGTGGCCGAAGCATCTTTCAACACTTCAACGGATTCAGCGTCGGAAGGGTTAATGGTAGCCGCAATAGCAGGATCTTCTACCGGAAACCCGTCAATAACATATAAAGGTGAATTATCCTGGGTCAGAGAGTTGTTACCACGGATAACGATATTCATCGTTCCGCCCGGCATACCCTCGCCCGAACTTACGTTTACTCCGGCAATACGTCCACCCAAAGTCTGGTCGAATGAAGAAGCAGGCGTTTTCAGCAAATCTTCCATATTTACTTTCGCCACTGCACCGGTCAGGTCTTTCTTCTTCACCTCCTGATAGCCTACGATAACGACTTCGTCCAACGTCTTCGTATCTTCCTTCAAGATGATAGACATGGGCTTGGCCGTCTCGACCGGTAATTCCTGGGTTACATAACCGATAAAAGAGACTATAAGAATAGATTTCTTATTAGGAGCATTCAACGAGAACTTACCATCAAGATCTGTTATCGTACCCTGAGTACCGCCCTTGATCTGAATACTGGCACCTGGGACCGACTCCCCGGTTTGATCAACGACTGTACCCCGTACAAGTACTTGGGCTACTGCCACAGAGAAAGAAAATAAGGTTAACAGCATCATACTGAAGCCTCTCTTCCATGAAAAATTTGTTCGGAATCCGGTTTGCATACTATTAGTTTTACATTTTTAATTAGATTTGTCAATGCGCAAAATTAAGTACTGATACCCTAATTTACAGGCCAAAATTATTCAATTATGATACAAAAACATACATATACCAAAGTATATTCGATGTATCTTTGCACAAAAATAACGTAATGCAAGACATTCTACCCATTCACTTCGCTCCATTGCAAGGCTATACGGAGGCTTTTTACCGTAATGCACACGCTGCCTGTTTCGGTGGTATAGACAGTTATTATACTCCGTTCGTACGACTGGAAAAAGACGGTTTCCGGAATAAAGATGTCCGTGAGATCGCTCCGGAAAGTAATCAGGTGCCTCATTTAGTTCCTCAACTCATAGCTCCGTCCATAGAAAAGGCGGAGACAATCTTATCCCTTTTTATAGAAAAAGGATATAAGGAGGCGGATATTAATCTGGGCTGCCCGTTTCCGCTTCTGGCTAAACGGCACAACGGTTCCGGCATTCTGCCTTATCCGGACGAAGTGAAAACATTATTGGGACTGACTCTGAAATATCCGCAAATCAGTTTTTCCGTAAAGATGAGACTGGGCTGGGATAATCCCGACGAATGCCTGCAACTCGCTCCTATATTAAATGACCTGCCGCTACGCCACATCACGATGCATCCCCGTCTGGGAAAACAGCAATATAAAGGGAGTGTAGACCTCAATGGGTTCGACGCTTTCCTGAATGTCTGCCAACATCCGCTCATATATAATGGCGACATTAATTGCCCGGATGACGTTCACCGCATCCGGCAACAATTCCCCGCATTGGCAGGAGTGATGATCGGACGCGGACTGCTCGCAAACCCGGCATTAGCTTTGGAGTATAAGGAAAACCGTACGCTGACACCCGACGAGATGAAAGAGAAACTGCATATCATGCATACTTCCGTCTACAATCAGTACACCGCACAACTGGAAGGAGGCGACGGGCAGCTTCTGAACAAGATGAAAACGTTTTGGGAATATCTCGCACCGAATGCGGACAGAAAACTAATGAAAGCAATCCATAAAAGCACAAGCCTCAGCAAATATAATCAGGCTATCCAAGCCTTTTTTAGTCAACGATAAACTGATTACCAGTTATTTTGTGTAATTTTGCGCCCGTTTATAAACAAGCACATTATGAAAAAATACATTTTAATCTCGCTTTGCCTGCTAACGGCCGCAGGCAGCTTCGCACAGAACAAGGATTTCAAGTTTAAATTCTATGGGCAGATCCGTACCGACTTCTATTATAATAGTCGTGCTAACGAAGAAACCGTAGACGGATTATTTTATATGTACCCCAAAGATAAGGTACGCGATGAGGACGGAAACGACTTGAACTCAACACCGAACAGCAACTTTTATACCTTGTATTCACGCTTGGGCGTAGATGTGGCCGGTCCGAAACTGGGAACCGCCAAAACTTCCGCCAAAGTAGAAATTGATTTTCGCGGTACAGGTACCTCATACTCGGTAATCCGCCTCCGCCATGCTTATTTGAATCTGGATTGGGGCAAGTCCGCCTTATTGCTGGGACAGACATGGCATCCGCTGTTCGGAAATGTCTCCCCTCAGATTCTGAATCTTTCCGTGGGAGCGCCTTTCCAACCGTTCAGCCGTGCGCCGCAAATCCGCTATCGCTACACTGAAAAGAACTTCCAACTTACGGGAGCTGCCGTATGGCAGTCGCAATATCTGTCACAAGGTCCTGCCGGAAAGAGCCAAGAATACATAAAGAAAAGCTGTATTCCCGAAATCTACATCGGTGCCGATTATAAGAACGGAGGTTTATTGGCTGGTGTAGGAATCGAAATGTTATCATTGAAGCCACGGACAGAAGCTACCGGAGAAAACAATAAGAAATTTCAAGTAGACGAGCGTATCACCACTCTTTCCTATGAAGCTCACGTTAAATATACCAATAAAGACTGGTTTGTCGGAGCAAAAAGTGTTCTGGGTTCCAATCTCACACAGGCTTCCGGTCTGGGCGGATTCGGAGTGAAGTCTGTCAACGAACGTACCGGAGAACAAAAGTACACCCCGATACGCTTTTCCAGTTCTTGGCTGAACGTTGTTTATGGACAGAAATGGAAACCGGGCGTTTTTGTCGGTTATGCTAAAACTTGGGGACAAGTGACGAATTATATGCCCCTGATGGAAAAGCACAATTATATGGTACAGGTACAAATCTCGACCAACTTGTCACTGCCGGAGCAGAACTTACTTATAATGTCCCTCATTGGAAATTCGGTTTAGAATATACGCTAAGCTCTGCATGGTATGGTTCTCTTAATACATCCAGCGGTAAAATCAAAGATACTCATGCCGTATGCAACAACCGCATTGTTGCAGTTGCCATGTTTATGTTCTAATCTCTCCCACTAATTTATTTTAATCATATAGCTGCCACCTGTCACCGATTGCAGTTTAACGTTTTGGTTATAAACGGATAAGGCTGTGACGGCAACAGGTGACAGCATTGTGAAGGCAATTTTGCTGTCACCGGAGCTAAAAGACAACAGAAGTAATAAGATTAAAAGTTTCGCGCCTTGAAACTTTTGGTTTACCCATGCGAAACTATAGTTTCATCAGCTTGAAACTAAAGTTTCAAAGGCTTGGAACCATTGGTTTCTTACCGATGAAACCAAAGTTTCTCTATGGGGAAACTGTAGTTTCAAGCAGGTGGAACCATCTAAAACCGTCAATACAAGAATAAAATATGCAGCGGCTTATTCGCTTCTTACCTCCTTAACTCCACTTCAAAACTAGCTCCGTCCTTACAAGTAAAGCAAAGTACAGTCTGCTTTTTATCTGCTGAAACCACTTTACAGAAAGGAGTCTCCTTAATCTTCCAATATCCTTTCACAGTTACCGTCACCGGAATCTCTTTACTTTCGTCATTAATCCACGGACGGGAATAAATGCTGCGTTCCACTCGTTTTCCGTCTTCATCAAAGGCTTCGTCACTCGGTCCGCGATATAGTGCCAAGTCCGGTTGAGCTACGGTAAGCAACAACTTGTCGGACGATTCTTTACGAATCATCACCAGACAGGAAGTATCCGCACGCTGCAACAAATCACCGGGAAGTAACGTTTGTGGGGTTTCAAAAAGTACATAAGAATATAAGTTGTCAGTTAACGACTGCACAATATGAGCATTACGGTCCTGCTTCAAAACCTTATATCCCGGTTTCTTGGCAAAGGCCTTCATGGCAGATTCAGTTGTCTGCGGCAACACAGCGTATTCATAGCTGCCGTTCTTGGGGGCTTTGCCATGATCGACTACCAATGAGACCCAGTCCCCTTTCGTTTCTTTGCCCGTATCCTGCAAACGGGAATACTGCGGGAAGTTCTTCTCAAATCTGGCGGAAACGGGTACATAATAACCGGTATTCAAATGATCGATCCATATCTTACCTTCGCCACGGTAGTCGTTCCAATAATCATGTCCCGCCTTATCCGTTACTGCCAACTGGAAAATCGTTGTTTCCGTCGGGTAAGCGGTATTGGTATTTTCAATATCGGAGCCCAGGCAAACAATCATTCCATCGATGAAATGGAAGGATTTTCGCGCCCGGTGAGAACCGTTATATTTATCATGCTCATGCAGTTTCATTCCAAAATTGCCGTTTTCTCTCTTTTGTGACAATCCGCCGGCAAATGCTTCATCGGAGTAAAGCATTTCTTCCATGCCGGAGAATGTATCTACATTCATGACTTTAGCTTTCAACTGTTCCAACGGAAGATGTATGGAAGTTACACCCGGGATACGGTTCCAATCGAAGCCTTCCTGTTGCCAGCCGCTTGTTGCGGGAGTCACCATTTGCCCCGGAGCAGCCGTCAGAATCTGTAAACTGCCATGCGCCAGATAACGGCCATAAAGGTTATGTCCCAAATAATGTTCCGCCGCCCAAAGATAGCGGGAGTGACCGCGGGCCACCGCCGACCAGTTGCCACGACGCTGAACGGATGCACAGCCATAGCCCAATGACAGATTTCCCTGTGGGTCAGGTTCGGCACGGAATCCTTTCTCCACAAGCCGTTTTGCCATCTTCCGCTCCTGTGCATTCGATACTTTCGGCATATATTCCGGTTCCTGCCCATCAGCGGAAGTGTCTGAAACAAGACGCAGGTAAGCGGACGCCATTTCCTTGTCAAACTCCGATTTTCCGTCCGGAGTTCCCGCCATAGCCATCACTGCATAATGCATCGGGACTAATTTCCCCTTTCCATCGGGATGACGGCCGGACATCGACAACGGGAAGTTCAACTTATTACAATAGAAACGCATGGCAAGTAATGCATTTTTCACTGTTTCGTGCGCCAACTCGGATACGGCAAACTCTGTATGATTAAAGAGGTAGATCATATTTGTTGCTCCGTCCAAACCGCCGACAGCATAAGCCGGGTAGTGATTGCGGTGATGAAAAACACCGCCATCGCTCTTGAACGACCCAAACAATCCGGGAGCCGGACGGCAACCGTAATCAATCCAACGGGAGAAGGATTTCAGATATTGCAGCTTCTCCGGGGTATCTTCCATCATCAGGATACTTGCAATGCGACCGGTAGTTTGCGTGTTAAAGGAATCCATATCAATTCCGTTGCCCTCAGGTTTGGGATACACCTCGTTGGTTATCGCATACCAACGCAATGTCTGTTCGGCTTCCGGCAACTTTCCGGCTTCCCGAAGTACGTCTTTCATCAGGAAATAAGCCAGGTATAACCCGCGAACACTATATCCGTAATGGTGAATATTCCCCCAACAGCTACCATAAGCCACTCCCTGGTCGGTTATATGGTCATACATCGCCAGAAACTTCTGCTTCATTTCTTCCCGGATTTCCGACTTTGCAGCACTATTATTATAGGCTACGGCAATCCGCCGCATCAAATCAAAGTAAGCACGCATTTCTATGCCGAGTTTAGTCAGCATATCTTTATTCCAATCTGGAATAATCCGTTCATAGGCCTCGGCAGCACGTACCATATAAATAGGTACGCCCGATACCTGCCCGTTCTTGTAAGTAATCTGGTAGAAATCATATTTCTTGCGGATAGTCTCCACTTCCTTGTCCGAGAGCTTGCCTTTTGTATAATTCATGTCGCGGAAACGTTTCTCCAACAGTTGCATTTCTTCTTTTTGCTTGTCGCTGACAGGAGTCAATTCGATATCCGGCTTCAGAAGAGAGTGCTTATAAATAACCAGCCAGTGATTTTTTGTTTCGGGATTAACAAAAGGTACTTGCAAATCGGCTGTCTGCTGACGTGCATCAACCTTCGTTGCAGTAATCAAATGATCGATGAAAAGGCGTCCTTTTGCATTTGGGGCGACAATACGGAGTTCATTCATACCTTCTTCCGGTGTGCCTTGCATATCACGCTCATAACAAACCCATGCGGCACGCCAACCTTTAAAGTTGATTCCGAAAGGGAAGGAGGTGCATTTCTTTCCGTCTTTCAAAAATTCAAATTCAATGGTTGCTTTCTGCGGTTCTTCATTGTATATCCACACTATAAATGCCGAAAGATACAAGTCCTTGCCCGTAGGGTCTTTCTTTTCAAACTTCAGATCTTTCTTGAGTTCCAATACGGCACCGGGATTAAACGCCCATTCCATCGAATGTTTTCCGTCTTTATAATGTGTATCGGAGATAGATAATTGAGACCGGGTGGCGGAAATACATTCCGGTACTTGCGGATCTTCAAAAGAGAACATCCGCTCGTCCGTCACGACTTGCGCATAAAGAAATGCCGGACATAAGAGAGATAGCAGAGTGAATACTCCTAATTTCGTAAAAGCTTGTTTCATCATGGATTTATGGTCTTAGTTAGATTTATTTCTATTAATTCGGTTTTAAAATATCGTCACCTTGAAATCTGTAAACAGCACATGATTCTGTAAAAGGCGCAAACCAAAATGCCCGTCTCCCTCACTGCCGGTAATAGAATAACGGAACAGTTCTTCACCGTTAACGGAATAAGTGGTCACTCCCTTTTGTACACGAATACTAATCTGATACCATTGATTCGGAACAAGTAAATGCGGGGTATCCGTATATTCTCGAGTAATGGTTTCACTTTATCATCCGCTACTCCGTAGTACTTGCCGTTATACCGGCGGAAACGGGTGGTGGAATTATCATTTCCCCCGTATCCAACGTAAAAAAGATCTAATGTATTATAGTTTTTAAAGACACCATTACGCCACTCGCTACGGGCAAAAAGATTATCAGGGTTTTTAGGATCATTGGCAGCCCAAAAGCAGTTTAAATCACTCAGGCGGTCATATTTCCCGCCTTTCATCACCATACAAATGCGATAGTTTATCTCATAATCACCCGTCAGGCGTTGCTGATACCACATCGTTAGCCCACCGGGCACGATTAGTTCTACTGTATCCGCACGCTCTATCATCTGCAAGGCACGGGATTCATCTTCAATCTTCCACTGTTGCACAGAGGTGTTTTCATGTTGTGCATACAGCATGACACTATTCAAAAGAAAAAAAGTAATCAGACAGCAGCTTGTAGAGAATCGTTTCATCATCAATGGCATTAGTTTAAAGACATTCTTTTCGGATACAAAGAAACCCCTCTTTTTTCAAAAAGAGGGGTTCAAATTGTACAAAATATCTCAAATAATGTATTGACAGAGAATTTGTATTACCAGTATCTTATCGTTTTTTCAGCATCGGGTTCCAAATACCAGCCTTTGTTGAGTGTACCATTATTCTTTGCCCATTCGCTAAACTTCGGGTATGCTTCTTCGAAAGCTTTATGCTCAACAGCATGTCTTGTGCCGGCAGGAACTTTGATACCCCAGACAAAACCGTTCTTATTGCAATAGGGGATATTTTCATTGATAGCCTCATCGCCACTTACAAGCGCTGCATCTTTTGCATAACTTTCTTTATAAGCAGAAGTCGGCTGACATCCTCTCATGTGTATTTCTTTTCCCTCATGAGTATAAATGAAGAAGTTCTGTCTCTGAGTATCCAGGATAAGATCTCTGAACACTTTAAGCTGAGCAGTCCTATCCGCTCCTTCCAAATTATCCTTACCGATCAATCGAACCTCTGCACGCAACATAGGCAATCCTTCACGTACTTTTCCCGGCGTTGTCTGGAACAAATCGTCATTGTTATCTTTTAAACTACTCAGGCCGTCCAATGTGATAACCGTTCCTTCAGTCGGTTTTGTATCTACATCCAATTTAGCAAATCGGCTTACAGTTGCTACATCACTGTCCCATCTCCAACCTGAAGCACTAACTGACACACTAGGTTGTGCAGAAAGTTCTACGCCGTTCCCCAAGTCTCTCATTGTTCCCTGACCACCTTTCAACACCAGTTTTGCAGTAATCCGGTCAATATACTTGTTATCCAAGTTTTCTAATATAACGCCCAATCTGGTCGGGTATGTTCCTCCTACGGCGCGGACATCCAAAGTAAGCAGCAACTCTTCTTTACTACCTTGCTTTGCCATTTGTTCTTCGTCCTGACATTCAGTTACCTTCATGTCATATTCAAAAACAACATCGTTGAAATCCTTGTCATACCAGGTCGATTGTTTAGGCCAGCCGTCTTCAAACATAGCGACACCCGTACTGTGATAGAAAAGATAGCCTGCATCCGTCTCGTCTGTCGGTTTCACCGCATCTTCTGGAAGCGAAAGCTTAACCGCTGCTATACGGCTAGTCTCATAAGCAAAATCACCGGTCGGATAAGTTTCACTACGAGTGGCAGGAGATAAAGTAAAAGCAGTCTTTTTCACTGCGCCCGATACTGTGTTGTACTCCATATATACCTTTTCAGTATGAATAGGGACATTCAAGGTAATTGTACGCGGAGCCCCCTCTTTTACAAGTATATTGCCTGCGAGCAGGTGCTCTCCCTTTTCATCAGCATACACTTTAACCAAAGGAGAACTTGCTGCCGGTTCTGTCCCCGTCCCTTCTTTTCCATTCCCAAACTCTGTGTCGGAGCAAGAAGAAGCCACGACTAATGTCCCCACAAGGACATAAATTAACTTTTTAATCTTCATCATTATTCCAGTTTTTAAATTATTGTTTGTTTTTGTTTCCCACGAAACCATAGCTTTCGCAAGCGTAAATAAGGCCCCATTAGTTAACTTATCAAAAATATATTTAACGCTTTATAGTCTTTTTGCTCATCTCACTAACTTTTTCTTGCCTTTTCACCGAAGATTATCCGGAAGTCTCGAAATATACTCCTTAGTGCCTGTTCACGGGCAATGGATAATATATACAACTTATTTGTTATCTTTGCGAGTAACAGAACATTCAATACAACAAATATAACGTATTTGTTTGAAATATACAAGTTTTCAACTAAATATCTTGAGGGGAAATGGATCAAGTATTGTACGGTATAGATTATATAGAATATTATTTCTATTGGATATATTATAAGTTTATTGGCTATCCTTTAATTATAAGAATATGCTCAATCGCTGTAATGTTCTGTATCATTATGTACCTCTTCTTGTTATTTCATATCACATACGGCATATTCAAGAGAAGGAAAGAAAAGAAGAAATATAATAAGGCTTTCGATAAGTACTATGAAGAAATGAAAGCCATCTCGCTAGACCCGAATGCACTGCCGGAAGAAGAAATAGCCGACAGATTGAAATATGATACGAGAAAACGGCCCAGACCCAACGAACTGCGTATCATCACCCAACTGCTGACAGAAATCAAGAGTGTCCATGAAGATGAAATTAATGAACTCAATTACCAAACCATACAAACCGTATTCCAGATAACCCGCTTCCTGGAACGTGAACTTCAATTCGGTTCCAAAAGATCAAAGATTCAAGCATTGAAACTGATTCAGTCTATCAACGGATACGCTTCCGAGGCTGTATTGGTACGTTTCCTCTATCACCGCGAATTAGAGTTGAGGAACTCTGCACGATATACTTATATGTGGTTAAGCCAGGGAAACCCGTTCCGTTTCTTCGACGAAGATATTGCCATGAAGTTGAGACAATGGGACATGATGGAGTTGCACGCTATTCTGGAGCACCGTAAGAAAGTGGGATATAATACCCCAAGTTTCATCAAATGGGTGAACACGTCAGCTGAGGAGAATGTTAAGATATTCTTTATTAATGAAATCAGGCTATATAATGAAACCGAAAGCGCCCCTATCTTAGCCAAACAGATTAATGCACGTTCCACAGATATCCGTGGAGAAGCCATTAAAACACTGGGCAAATTAAAATACAAGGAAATTGAACCTAAACTGATAGAAATGTATCATGTACAACCGGAAGAGGTCAAACGAAATATAATCGAAGCTATCTCAGACCTAAAGACCGACAAAGCCTTGGGATTTCTTTACAATGCATACGATGAAGCTGATAACTGGGGAACGAAACGAGCTATCCTCAAAGCCCTCTATGCATATAGCGCCATGGGACGGAAAACATTCGATCAATTGGAGAGAAAAGCAGATTCGCATACAGCGATACTATTCGCTCATACCAAGCATCCATTAATCAATCAGTTAAGCTAAAGAATATGAGAGATATATTATTTACATTCTTCAATTATTTCGTATTCTTTTATACGAGTATGCTGGCAATATTCTTTGTGATGTTTGCCTTCCTCTCCTTTATTTCACTGAAACGGAGAAAGGATTATTACGTAGAAAGCTATGTCCGGAAGACCATCAAAGAATCTCCTTATACACCCGGAATCTCGGTAATTGCTCCCGCCTTCAACGAGGAGAAAACCATTATCGACAATGTAAGTTCCATGCTTGCACTGGAGTATCCGCTATTTGAAGTAATTATCGTGAATGACGGAAGTACGGACAGTACGTTGCAGAAAATGATAGAGTACTATGAATTGGTGGAAGTACCCTATGCTTATATCGAACGAATCAAAACCAAGCCTTTCAAAAGACTTTTAAAATCAACCAATTCTCAATATAGCCGCCTTATCGTTGTTGACAAAGAAAATGGAGGAACCAAAGCGGATGCTTCTAATGCAGGTATCAATGCCTCTTCCTATCCTTACTTTATCTGTACGGATGTGGACTGTATATTGGAAAAGTATGCTCTTTACCGTTGTATCTCTCCCATTATTTCCTCCGATAAACAGGTTATCGCCGTCAGCGGTACAATGCTCATGGCCAATGGATGTGAGGTAAAAGACGGCCAGATCGTTGTGGTCAGAACTCCCCATACCCCGATCCCGCTTCTCCAGAATCTGGAATATATGCGTTCTTACCTGATTGGAAAAATGGGCTGGTCGGCTATCAACGGAATGCCGAATGTTTCCGGTGGATTCGGACTTTTTGACCGTGACGTGGCCATTGCCGCCGGAGGATATGACAGTACTTCTTTTGCAGAAGACATGGATTTGATTACACGTATGGTAGGATATATGTGTGACTTCTCCCGCCCTTACAAGATTGTACAAATTCCCGACACTTGCTGCTGGACGGAAGGACCTTCTAACCTGGCTATGCTCTATCGCCAACGTACCCGCTGGGCACGCGGACTGTTCCAAACGCTCAGTATCCACCACAAGATGATCTTTAAAAAGACATATAAACAAATGGGTATGTTGACATTGCCTTATATGTTCATCTTCGAGTTTCTGGCCCCCATCATCGAGCTTACAGGTTTTATCGTATTCCTCTACCTGGCCTTCACGGGAGCCGTCAACTGGAACACGGCCTGGATGATCTATCTGACAATCTACACGTTCTGCCAGTTCTTGTCCATTTCGTTATCACTTACGACTATTACGTCGGAATGCTTTATAAAAGAGGATATGAGTATCTATGGATTATCATCGCCTCCATATTGGAACCTATTTTCTATCATCCGATCATCACTTTCTGCTCATTGAGAGGATATCTAAGTTATCTGACCAACAGAGACTTCAAATGGAAGAAAATGGAACGGACAGGATTCAATAAGAAAAGAGAAAAGGCGGATGATACTAACAGCCCCGTTACGCCCGAACCGGCAACTGTTTAATTTAGAAAGAATAATAAAGACAAGATATATTATTAAAGCAAAATATAATGAACAGAGAGTTTCTCCATAAAATCACCCTATTAGGCTGTCTGCTTTTGCTGATTACCTCATCAGTAGGTAGCGACAAAGGATTCCAGACGCCGGAGCAATATGCCCAGATTGTACAAGAGCATTTTGCGAATGAAGAATGGGATGCGGGGAAAGCATTGCTGGACGAAGGACTTCAGAAATATCCCGGTGTCTCCGATCTGGAATGGCTCATGGGTAAATACTGGTTTCACGAAAAGAACTATGACGAGTCACGCTATCATCTTGTCAAGGCAATTGAGGATAATTACAACAATGTCAATGCCAAGCATCTGCTGGTGGATGTAGAAGATATTACTGAGAACTATTCCAGCGCTATCTGTTACGTTAACGAACTTCTGGAAGTAAACCCATATTGGAGAGGCCTGTGGCGCAGGAAGATCGAACTGTACCGTAAACAAAACAATAACGTCGAAGCCGACCGCCTGCTGAAACGTATCAACCAGATTTATCCGAATGACACCATTCTGCGAAAGGATTATATTTACAGTATGGAAGTAGGTTACCAACAAATGAAAAAAGACGGCAACCGAAAGGAAGCGATCGAAAAGCTGACCGAACTGATTAAAGTATCTCCGCAAAATGAAGAATATTACCTGGACATTATTAATCTGCACCTGCAGGAAGGTAACCGGGAAGCCGCTTTAGGCTGGTCTTCCAATGGGTTGGCGGCAATCCCCGGAAGTCCCGCTCTGATTACCAAAAGGGCCAGTATCCTCGCTGAATTAGCGCGTTATCCGGAAACACTAGTCTTTATACGCGAGCAAATGAGGAAATACGGCAGTCCGGCTATACGGCGTATGTACAACGACTTGCTAATGGAAGCGGCGCGGGCAGAAAAGCAACGCGACCCTTATGTACTATATGGCATGGCCTACGAAGGCGGCAACAAGAACAAAGAAGCATTAGACTATCTGCTCAATACTTCCGTCACCAGAGGATATACCGATGATGCGCTTTTCTATATCAGGGAAGCCAAGAAGCAATATGGCAACACGGACAAGGGAATCATGTACAAGGAGTATATGCTTTACCGGCAAATGAACGAGGATGATCTCGCCTATTCTACTTTGAAGAAGATGTATGAGATGTATCCCGACGATTACGATATCACGCTGGCCATGAGTGCACAGCACATGAAGAAAGCCGAGAAGTTAATGGAACTGGGGTTATATTCGGAAGCATTGCCTCACGTACTGTTCGTTTCCCAAAAGCATATCGACAATGAAGTGAACGGTGCCGCATGGGAAAAGACATTGAGTTGTTACATCAACATGAAGCGTTACAACGAGGCACTCGCTACACTGGATACGATCACACTCCACTTCCCGGACTATGAGAACGGAACACTGAAAAGAGCGTTTATTCTCGATAAAATGGACAAAACCGAAGAAGCACTGCAACTATACCAGTCTGCTATCGAGCAGAGTGATGAGGATATGCGTATCTTCTATGTCATCGGTTACGAGGAACTGGCAGTGCCTTATATCAAGAAGTGCATGGAAGCGGGAGCCACACGGAAGGCTTACGAAGAAGCGGTCAAATTAGTGAACCTGAATCCTTCAAGTGACCTCGGATTACGGTATGCCATCAATTCATCCGGTTTACTTGGAAGGTTCGATGAATTCGAGAAATATACGGAGCAAGGAATCAATTTTTATCCGGAAGAACCGTTCTATCAGGCCAAGAGGGCTACCGTGCTGGAACGCGGCAAGAGATATGAAGCCTCACTCGAATTCCTGAAACCGATACTCAACAAGTATCCGAGCAACAAAGAGATTATCGGCGCATTCTCACAAAGCAGCGAATACCGCGCCTTGCAATTGACGAAAGCGAAAGATCCGAAACAAGCCCTTGCTGTGCTCGATACGGCCCTGCTTTATGACAGCCAGAACAAATCTTTAAAATACACCAAAGGAGTAGTATACGAAGCGAACAGACAAGCTGACTCAGCCTATTATTATCAGAAGTTCTATGAACCTTCAATCATGGAATATCGCTCTTTTCAACGGCACTTATCGGGCCTTAGAAGCATGATGCTCAAGAATGAGATAGCCCTGACTTATCTGCGTGCCCGTTACGGGGAAGAAGATATCATCACATCCGTCGCCACAGCCGAATATACCCGCAAGACGCAAAAGAATACCTATACCGGACGCTTCAACTATGCCGGACGAAGCGGTTCGGCAAGTGACAGCATGGAAGCTGAAGAACAGACACCGGGAGGGGTTGGTATCCAAGTACAAGGCGAATGGACACATCATTTCTCACCGAAGTGGAGCACTACAGTGAATGCCGCCCTTGCTACGAAATATTTCCCGGACATCACTGCCGATGTTGCTGTACGGCATTACATGAAGAATGATTGGGAATTGGGAGCACATATAGGATACAGCGTGTGGCTGCCTACAACAAACGTTATGAATGGAATGATGAGTTCTTTACAGGCAGTAACGGCGAAAACGGTTTCATATTCACCGGTTGGGACGAGTCAAAGACCAATCTGTTCACCGTCGGCGCAGAGCTGGCGAAGACAATTGAGATCGTCCGCCTCAACACGAAGCTGGATATGCATTTCTTCAACTCAAACTTCTATTACAACGCACAAATCGGTGCCAAATATTTCCCTGCCGGTGACGGCAAGACGAATATCAACGCCATGGCAAGTATCGGATCAGCACCGGAAACGGCCGTACTGGACTATGCGTTACCCGGTTCATTCTCACACACCAATACCATGGTGGGCCTGGGAGGGCAATATATGGTTAGTCCAAACATCACCATAGGCTTAATGGGTACATGGAACACCTATTATAACCAGACCAATACCGTGAAAGGAACTACTCAGTTCGACCGGATAGAAACCGTATCGACACGCTATAAAAACTTATATAACATCTATGCACAAATTTACATTTCATTCTAATGGGTTTTGTCCCCTATTGGCAGGAATGATATGCATTTGCTGCCTTATATCCGGCTGCCGTATGCAGGCGCGCACAGATATGTTTCCCTCCAAGGAAGGTTATCTCGTCACTATCGGCGAAGACCCGACCGATAAAGATACACGGTGGGCCAAATACCTGTACGAGCACCTTAAGAAGCGTGCTAACGACGATGAAATGGTCGCTTTCGGAATATCTGAGAAAGAGATGTGGCGCATCATCATACAAATAGACCCTACGTTGCAAAACGGATTTAAAATAGCCTGCAAAGGTTCCGACATACGATTAACAGCCTCGGACAACAAACAAATGTTATGGCTTCAATACCAACTGATAAAGAAAATCAGCAAGGAAGATCCCCGAATAGACGGTTCCGACCTTCCGCCAGCCATTATCCATTTAAAAGATACCTGCGGCTCTTTTGCTTTCGACTATCAGAGTATCTATTCTCCCGCCGGCTTGAACCCCGACAACACAGGAGTGATCGGGCTGGACGACTTCGACAGCAGTTGGGGAATATGGGGGCATAACCTACGGAAAGTATTAGGAGCCAATACAGAGAAAGTATACGCCACCATAAACGGAAAGGCGAATGATTCGCAGCTCTGTTTTTCTTCCGGCGAGATGTTCCGGCTCATTGAAAGTTATATTACCGATAATTTCGGTGAAAAGGGAAAGTTTCGTTTTGTGATTGCCCCAGATGATACTCCGTACGCTTGCACGTGCCCTTCGTGCACAGCTATCGGAAACACTGAAAAGAATGCGACGCCTGCCGTCACAGAGCTAATCCTCCGTTTATCCCAACGATTTCCCAGACATTTCTTCTTTACAACTTCTTATCTGACTACGCAGCAGGTCACAGACAAACAATTGCCTCCCAATGCAGGAGTAATTGTCAGCGCCATAAACTTCCCTCTCCGCCGGATAGACGGTAAAGATGCAAAAGAAAAGGCATTTGCCGGACAACTGGAACAATGGAAAAATGTAACGAAAACATCTATATATGGGACTATATCAATAATTTTGATGATTACCTTACTCCCATGCCTATATTGAAGATAGCCCGGCAGAGGCTCCAATTCTTCAAGCAACATGGAGCGAGTGGTATATTCTTTAACGGAAGCGGATACAGTTATTCCTCATTCGATGAAATGAGGACATTTGTGTTATCGGCGCTTCTTATTAATCCGGAGCTTTCTGTTGACAACTTAACCGCAAGTTTCTTTAATCAGGAATATCCGGCAGCAAAGAAGTGGTTGTATGACTACTATACCGATTTAGAAAACGGCACACAGTCCGGGAAACGGTTAGGCATTTATGCCGGCATACGGGAATCGGAAAAAGCATATCTTACTCCGGAGAAATTTATCAAGTTCTATGATGAAATGAACGATTTTGTATCCAATGCCAAAGGAAAGGAACGTAAAAAGCTCCATGAACTCCAGACGGCTCTCTCTTATACACGTATGGAAATGGGACGTGAACATAGTTTCGATGCTTACGGATATGCAAAACGAAACGGAAAAAGTCTTCAACCTATTCCCCAAGTACAGGAATGGCTCACCCAGCTCAAAGAGCACAAAGCATTCACCGGAATGGAATATTACAATGAATCTTCCGATGAAATCGGTAATTATATAAAGGAATGGGAAGAATACATATTTGCTTCCGACCTAAAAAAGAATCTGTTTTTAGGGGTTACTCCTTCAGTTATCCCGCAAGCATACAAGAACCATATAAAGAAGCTGACCGACGGCACTCACGGCTTACCCGGAAACTATCATTGCGGCTGGGTAATCATTCCGGAAGAAGAATGCACAATTAACCTCCCCGTGAAAGGAATAAATACATCCGGAACGATTTACATCAGCTTCCTTAACCTTCCCAGGCATCGTTTCTATACTCCGCAACAAATTGAACTGTTGAAAGACGGAATAATTTATAAGAAAATTGACCTGGAACCGGGGCCCCCTGCCGAAAAAGGAGAAATGGTTAAAACAAGTATCCCGGCAGATTTGAACGGAACAGAGCAATTAAGTATAAGAATTACGTGCTCGAAAAAGCCCGGAGCACAAATTGGCATAGATGAAATAGCATTCATCCCACTAAAGGCTGATATAAATGTAGCATTATAAAAATAAATTAGCAACTATGAATAAGTCTATATCCTATATTATTTTATTAATCGCATTCCCCTTCTACTTTACAGGGTGTAAAAAGGAAGTGCGTCCTACAAGTATGACCATCAAGGATTCGATCAGGCACTATTATCCTATCAAGCAAGGTCAACAACTTGAACTCATGTTTACTATAACCAACACAGGAGACGCTCCATTAATCATTTCAGAGATACAACCTTCCTGCGGATGCATCATACTCGACAAAAGTTCGCACATCATTATACCGGAAGACGGCATCCGACAATTCAAAGCCACCTACAACAGTATTAAGAACGTAGGTGAAGTTGTCCACCGCATCCGTATTTTCGGGAATATGCTTCCACACGGAAAAGCAGAACTGAAATTTGATGTGAATGTAGTTCCTGACGCTGATTACACGCGCGACTACGAAGAACTCTACCAAGACTTTAACACCAAGAATGGTATCGTCAGAGAAATGGTAGATGGAAAAGAGTCTGAACTAGGATACTATGTAGGAGAACCTTAAGAGAGTAGTAAGCTTTTTCAAGGATGTATCTCTTTGAAAGCTGCATTTTCCTCTTTTACTTGCTGAATGGTCTGCTTCAATTCCCCGATCGGCAAATCATATCCATACCAGCCTGTATAACAGTCCACTACATACCATTTCCCATCGGCAGCCTGTTCAAATTCGACACGCAAGTCGATTTCTGATTCCTCATAACCTGCTTCGAACACTTTATGAACCGGCTCATTGAGAGTGAACTTAGAAACATAAATACCACCTTCTTCCTGCTCAATGCGTTCCTCCTTCATCGTTTCACTATCCAGCAACGGCCATTTTTCTTTGGTGAACGGAAACGTTTTCTCAGTTTCTCCGTCATCGGCCAATAAAGTAATCGGTGTCTTTAATGGAAACTTGATACGGGTATATTGGAATGCTGCACTGGACGTAAACTTATCAAGGAATGATTTAAAATCCTCGCCGGACTGTGCTATCTCATTCTTCGCTTTGGCCCTGGAACTATTACCGCAAGAAATCAAAGACACTCCCAACAGCAACACACTGGCTAACAGACAACATACAAACCTTTTCACGTTCATAAATATATAATATTAGTGATTCATTCCCATAATACAAATGCTATCATTCAAGGCACAAAGATAATCACAAGTTCAACATCTTCATACACGAGAGCCGCGAAATAGAAAAATTACCGTTAAACAACTATAAATTACATATATTAGATGTGGGGATGACTATCTTTAGGGGGTATTTACTGTAACTAGTATCACTTTAAATCAGACATACTTATGACACACATTCATCCATTCCGTCTTTTCGTCTTTTTATTACTATGCTGTACACGAGTTATCACATTCGCCCAATCCGACAGTTACCAGACAATACCCGAATCTTTGCGGGGTTATTGGCAATACAAAACAGAGAACGTATCCGACTGGAACGGACCTCTCATTGGAGAGAATTTTGTAGAAGCTCTCTATACCGTTTTTCAGGTCGAACAAATGGAAAAGAAAACCGATGGAAGCTATCTCTTCCACCTGCGGAACCAAAATGGAAATAAAATGGATTTCCGTTTCACCCCTATCAGCGAAGATAGTGCTATCATCTTCTATCAAGGCTGGAAAGAACCTAAACACTGTGTCCGCAAGCAAATTCCCGACCACACGGAAATGCTCACTCCCACTACACTGCCTGACATCATTTACAAGAAATGGGTGGAAGGATTGTCCGGCAATGTTATATACGAATTTACACGCGATGGTAAATTTATATATGACGGAAAAACATGGGATATCGTATCTGCCGGACATTTCCTTAATAAAGAGTATCGTCTGCTCGCCAAAAACGGAGAACGGTACAAACTGCTTTACCTTAGCTTTCCTTTTCCCAACTCAATGAAGGTTGCAGCCGAATTACAGAATGAGACAGTATTTCCCATCGCAACTTCCCGCCCTGAAGTATATACCATCACCGGATGTTGGGTGAATCAGGCAACCGGCGAATGGACTATTGGTTTCTTTGAAAACTTCGCCGTATACCAATGCCGGTTCTGGGACTACGAATCCATACAAATTAAAAAGGATGAAACCGTCGTCAAACTAAAAAACAATACAACCCGCCTGACTCTATCTCTGAAACATAAGAACAGAGCTTCTTGCAACATTGCATTCGGAAAAGATAATCCACAAAAATATATCCTCTGTAACGGCAAACATCTACCGGACTACCCGTTAACCGATACTACACCGTTCATCGACAACGGGTACCGGACAGACAGCGTCACCCTCACCGGATACCTGCGCAATCCTCCTTCTTCACGCCCTTTCGACGTTAGCATACCTGACATGATTACAGGCAAAGAAGAAAAATACCAGACTGACATCGACTCGCTAGGACGGTTTACCCTGCGATTTCCCGTACTGAACAGTCATAATGTCTTTATCGACTGGGGACGTACGACCATCTGGTCGGCGGTAGAACCCGGAGAAACTTATTTCTTATACGTAGATTATGCCCAACAACAAAAGTTATTCATGGGAAAGAAAGCACGTGTACTCAACGAACTTCTCTCCCATGAAGGACTGAGGGAATCACTCGATTATAATGAAGAACAAAAAAGAAGTAATCTGGAGTGTCTGCACAAGACACAGGAAAGGCTTCATCGCCAACTGGAGTTCCGGAAGAAAACACTCCAAGAACATCCGTTACTTTCTGACAAATACCGCTACTACACCGAACAGGAACTACGATACGATGCGGCATCTACCCTGATGCAACGACGTTTCTCAGTAGACCGTAACAAACAGGAACATTTGGAAGACGAATTCATGAACTATATAGATTCTGCTTTTTACCCACATCCAGTACATCCTTATACTCTTCTCAGAGGGTATAATTCATTCATGAGAGATTACATTGGTTATATCGACGACACAACTCCATCATCCAACAGCCTAACCTTAACACCTCAAAATATGGAGAGACTTTACTTTGCCTTTGAAGCCGAAGGTAAAGTCCGGCTATCCGAAGAAGAAAAGAACGCACTACGCAGTTTCAGCAAATATCAGGAAGAAATTGAAAAGTTGCAGACTGCCAAAGCCGATTCAGCAACCATTAAGGCTTACACCAAGGAACAGGAAACTGTCATCAAACCCCAGATAGAAATAATAGAGCAACTCATTGCCAGAGACGGTCTTCTCAATGAATATATGACAGGACAGATGTACGTTAATGCAATCAACAACAGCATGGCAATTATCGACTCCCTTCAAATGGATAAGGACCTGAGAGAGATTCTAAAAACAAAGTGCTATTATGAAATGCTTCAATATACCCATAAGGAATTGCCCGACAGCCTTATCAGTAAATTTAAAAAGGAAGTTACGAATCCTTCTTTGCAATCTTATGTTTTGGTCCAGCAACAGAAATATGATAAAGTATCACATAAAACCATCGAGCATCCGGAAAGCCTGATGCCGAATGCCCCTCTGGAAGGAATAACGGACGGCGAACAGTTATTCCGCAAAATCATTGAGCCATACAAAGGGAAAGTGATTTATCTGGATATTTGGGGGACTTGGTGCGGTCCGTGCAAGGATATGATGCAATATGCGGGAAACATTAAGAATCTATTTGCAGGAAAAGAAGTCGTGTTCCTTTACCTTTGCAATCATTCGACAGACAAGTCATGGAAAAACATTATCAAAGAGTACGGTCTGACAAGCAAAAGTTCAGTCCATTACAATTTGCCCGACAAGCAACAGTCTGCCATTGAAAAATATCTTGGAGTCCATTCCTTCCCTACCTATATGTTAATAGATAAGGAAGGAAACATTGTAAACCGCAAAGCTCCCAGACCTACAATGGAAAACCAACTTCTAAATGCAGTCTATAAGGAACTGGAGAAGTAAGAGGAACTTACTTCTTCCGCAAATATTCATATCCGAAACGACAATACAAACATTTACGTTTATCACAATATTCTTTTTGCAACTGTATCAGCGCCTGACTATCCGCAGCAGAAGCTACCGGTAGTCCGGCGTCGCTCCAGGAGCGAATAATATGGTTATTCTCCGCTTTCAGTTTTTCCAGAAAGCGTCCGGCACGTTCGCACATTCCTTCATCGGCCTTGTGCAAACCATACGTATACAAGAAAGGGACAACGGTATTGATGATAATCAGGTCTTTCGACTGTTCTCCTAACAATTTTTCCCTTTGTGGAGAAGTACGACCGAATATATAATGATTCTCCCAATAAACAGAAGTACGGGTGGAGAGCAAAATTCTCACTTCCGCCAATGTCTTCGCCTCCAATAAACGGGAAAACAACTTGTCCCCTTTCTGATAAAGATAAGCCAGTTGTGCCAGCCGGATATGAGGAAAATTATCCGGGCGAAGCCGGAGAAAACGCCAGAGAGTAGCGTCCATTACCCGAAATATCTCAAACTTCCGTTGCAAATAATGAAATTCTTTGCTAAGACGCAGGCAGTATTCATCCTTTTGTTCTTCTTTCAGAAATGTATCTTCAAACAGTCCCGCCATACCATAGAAAAGAGCTTCTATCTGAAACAGATCGTTCCGGTGCTTGTCCAACGCACGAAACGGAAGCAGCTCCGCCCATGCCTCAAAAGCATCACCGTTCAAGCCAAAACCATAATTACGGGCAAGAGTGATGAAGAAAACATCTTCCCAGTTGTTGTTACAATGTTCGAGACGTGCTCCTATCAGTTTCGCCTTTTGTTCCAGCCGTTCCGTTTGCAAGGCAGACAACCACGAATGAACCGTAAGCTTCGGTAAAGAACGGAGGATCGGATAACAAGCCGGATAACAGTCGGACACGCAAAGTTCATAATAATGCATTTTTATCCGTTCGGGACAGCTCACTATCATTTGCGGAATGACTTCCCCGTTGGTACGGGTCACTTCTCCGTCCGCTTCACCCACTATATGCAGGATCACCGAGTCATAGACTTTATCACCATCGTGCCCGTGACGGAACCAATCCGAAGAACGGGTATGGATTTCCACGTTTCCTACCCATAAAGTATTGTTTATCTTTAATTTGGCATTGAAGAAATCAGGACCGGAATTCGGATTCCGGAGACCGGGATCAATAACCTCTACCGGTAAGCCTTTGGTGGTTTGCAGGATTTCAAGGGAGAATAATTTATGTTTCCACACGTAGTGGAGAAGGTGTTCCATGTTAACAAGACGTTAATGTACACTGCAAATGTAATAAAAATCTTATCTTTGCGACTATTATTTTGAATATAAGTCAGAAAACAATGAAAATAGCATTGATCGGTTACGGAAAAATGGGCAAAGAGTTAGAAAAGGTTGCCCTGAGTCGCGGACACGAAATTGTCTGCATTATTGATATCAATAACCAGGAAGACTTCGAGTCGGAAGCATTCAAATCGGCTGATGTTGCCATAGAATTTACAAATCCGACAGTGGCTTACAGCAACTATATGAAAGCCTTTAAAGCCGGAGTCAAACTCGTATCAGGCAGTACCGGATGGATGTCCGAACATGGCGAAGAAATCAAGAAGCTCTGTACGGAAGGCGGAAAAACGCTGTTTTGGTCGTCCAACTTCAGCTTGGGAGTAGCCATTTTCTCTGCTGTAAACAAGTATCTGGCCAAGATAATGAATCAATTCCCCGCGTATGACGTCACCATGAGCGAAACACACCATATCCACAAACTCGACGCTCCCAGCGGAACTGCCATTACGCTGGCAGAAGGTATTCTAGAGAATATAGACCGTAAGGATAAATGGGTGGAAGGGACATTTACGGCACCGGACGGAACAATCAGCGGAACAACAGACTGCGCTCCGGACGAACTTCCGATCAGTTCTATCCGCGAAGGTGAAGTTTTCGGTATTCATACTGTTCGTTATGAGTCTGATATTGACAGCATTTCAATCACTCACGATGCCAAGAACCGGGGCGGTTTCGTACTCGGAGCTATATTGGCCGCCGAATACACCGCGCATCACGAAGGTTTCCTGGGAATGAAAAACTTATTTCCGTTCTTAAACGAATAAAGGTTCTAATATAAATATACCACTATGAAACAAGCCACACGTGCACAATGGATTAAATGTGCTATTGCTATTCTTCTCTATCTTGTTTTCCTCATCTGGGTGCGAAGCTGGTGGGGATTAATCGTCATACCTTTCATTTTCGATATCTATATCACAAAGAAAATACCCTGGTCGTTCTGGAAAAGGTCAAAGAATCCGGCAGTTCGGAGTGTCATGAGCTGGGTAGATGCTATTATCTTTGCATTGGTAGCCGTTTACTTTGTCAATATCTATATCTTCCAAAACTACCAGATTCCTTCTTCTTCTCTAGAGAAATCATTGCTGGTAGGCGACTTTCTATATGTCAGCAAAATGAGTTACGGCCCCCGCGTGCCGAACACACCGCTTTCTATGCCGCTGGCGCAACATACATTACCAATTGTAGGTACTAAATCATATATCGAATGGCCACAATGGAAATATAAAAGAGTGCCGGGATTCGGCAATGTGAAATTGAATGACATCGTAGTGTTCAACTTCCCTGCAGGAGATACGGTAGCCGTCAATTACCAACAGACGACAGACTTTTATACATTGGCATACGGCGAAGGCCAACGCATATATTCCAAACAGATAGATATGGATAGCCTGACACGCGAACAACAACGTGCCGTGTATGACTTATATTACGCCGCAGGACGCAAACAGATCCTAAATAACCCGCGAACCTACGGAGAAGTGCTCTGGCGTCCGGTAGACCGCCGCGAGAATTATGTAAAACGCTGTGTAGGACTGCCGGGTGACACGCTCCAGATCGTAGACGGGCAAGTCATGATTGACGGCAAGGCAATCCAGAATCCGGAGAATCTGCAATTCAACTATTTCGTGCAAACAACCGGTCCATATATCCCGGAAGAAATGTTCCGCGAACTGGGAATCAGCAATGCTGACAGGACACTAATGGAAGACTCCGGTTATGAAATCGGACTATTGGAAATGGGACTCGACAGCCGGAATGCGCAAGGAAAACTGAATCCTGTATATCATCTCCCGCTGACTAAAAAGATGTATGACACTCTTCTGGGCAACAAGAAGCTAATCAGCAAAATAATCATGGAACCGGAAGCCTATGCCGGACAAATGTATCCGCTGAATCTTTACACCAAGTGGGACCGCAACAACTACGGTCCAATCTGGATTCCGTCCAAGGGAGCTACCATTACGCTGACTCCGGACAACCTGCCTATCTACGAACGTTGCATCGTGGCATACGAAGGCAACAAGCTGGAAGTGAAGTCGGACGGTATCTATATCAACGGTGAAAAGACCAATGAATATACCTTCAAAATGGATTACTACTGGATGATGGGTGACAACCGCCATAATTCTGCCGACTCCCGTTATTGGGGCTTTGTACCCGAAGACCACGTTGTGGGCAAACCGATCGTTGTATGGCTGTCGCTCGATAAAGACCGTGGCTGGTTTGACGGAAAAATCCGTTGGAACCGCCTCTTTAAGTGGGTGGATTAAAAAAGGAAGCTATTAAGTGAACATTCGTAAATTCAAATGGATACTAGTATTTGCCGGAGCAATAGTCATTGTGCTTCTGCTCCGGGGATTTGCTTTTACGTCTTGTTTTATCCCTTCCACCGGCATGGAAAACTCTATTTTCCAAGGCGAACGTATTCTGGTGAATAAATGGAGTTACGGCCTGCGGGTTCCTTTCATGTCGATATTCTCCTATCACCGTTGGCGCGAACGTCCGGTACGAGAACAAGATATTGTTGTGTTTAACAATCCTGCCGGAATCCGGCAACCGGTTATCGACCGCCGCGAGATCTACATCGGCCGTTGTATCGGTGTTCCGGGTGATACTCTATTTATCGATTCCCTTTTTTCTGTGATTTCTCCCGAGGTACAATTCAATCCGGACAAGAAGCGGCTTTATGCTTATCCGGTAGACAAAGAGAATCTGATAACTTTACTCATGCACACCCTTTCCATTGACGATGACGGTTTAATGGGTAGCAGTGACAGTACCCATGTACGCAGTTTCAGCCGTTATGAATATTACCTGTTGGAACAAGCCATAAACGGGAATAACTGGATTCAGCCTTTGGCGGGGAAGAAAGACACCGAACTGCGACCGCTTATCGTCCCCGGTAAAGGGAAGTTCGTCCGGGTACATCCTTGGAATATTACACTACTGCGAAACACCCTCGTGATGCACGAAGGTAAACAGGCGGAAATCAAGAATGACACTCTTTATGTGGACGGCAAACCAACACAACACTGTTATTTCACCAAAGATTATTATTGGGTGGGAGCCAACAACACCATTAACCTGACTGATTCGCGCTTGTTCGGATTCGTTCCGCAAGACCATCTGATCGGCAAAGCCTCTCTTGTCTGGTTCTCCAAAGAAAAAGACACCGGATTGTTTGACGGCTACCGTTGGAATCGTTTTTTCCGGACGGTGAAATGATCTTCCGGGCAGCACGACAATCCCCCGAACAGTAACATAAACGACTCTCAAAACGTATAAAATGAAAGAAATGAAAACAGCTTATTTATCTTCAGCCTACCTCGCTCCTGTCGAGTACTACACCAAACTACTGGCATACGACAAGATTTTTATAGAACAGCACGACCACTATATGAAACAAACCTACCGTAACCGATGCACAATTACCGGACCGGACGGTGAACTGACTCTCTCTATCCCCACCGTAAAGCCCGATACACCGAAATGCCCAATGAAAGATATCCGGATTTCCGACCACGGCAACTGGAGACACCTGCATTGGAACGCTATTGAGTCGGCCTACAACAATACTCCTTTCTTCGAATACTACAAAGACGATTTCCGTCCCTTCTACGAAAAGAAATACGAGTTTCTGTTCGATTTCAACGAAGAACTCTGCCGACTGGTCTGCGAACTGATAGATATTCATCCGGTTATAGAACGTACCGCCGAATATAAAATGGAGTTTACCGTCGACGAAGCCGACTTTCGTGAAATCATTCATCCCAAAAAGGACTTCCGGACGGCCGATACAGCGTTCGTTCCGCAGCCTTATTACCAGGTTTTTGAATCCAAACTAGGCTTCCTGCCTAATTTAAGTATTATAGACCTACTTTTTAATATGGGGCCTGAAAGTTTGCTAATACTAAGCAAACATTAATCATATTCTGTCCAGCCACTGTAAAACAAAACACAAAATATAGAAGAGAAATCATCCTTCACCTCCTCCACATCTATAACACTGTCTCACAACGTTTATTGGACATATAGATCCAATGTGGTGGGCATATAGCTCCAGTGTGGTGGATATATAGATCCAGCGCCTTGGGTATATAGATCCAATAACTCAGGTATTAATGCCCTGAAAAAGGGACGTTAATACCTGATAATTAAAGAATTCACACCTGGCAAAACATTAACAATTAGCATATTGCAAATTGCCATAACAGACATCCTCCCAACAATCCATTCTTACCAATCAAACACCTATTTTAATTCAAAAGGGACAATTCCCTTTATATCTCTTGACGAGCTTCCGATAATGGCCTCAAACCTACCCGGTTCAGCTACCCATTCGTGTTTTGCATCATCAAAGAAGCTCAATGCTTTTTTATCAATCGTCAGCGTTACCGCTTTTTCTTCACCCGGAGCCAGTCGCACCTTTTGAAAAGCTTTCAATTCTTTCACCGGACGGGGCAGAGAGAACTTCTTATCACTGATATAAAGTTGAACGACTTCCTGACCCTCGCGGGTTCCTGTATTCTTCACATTGACAGTGAACGAAATCGTATCATCGGCGGTCATTGTTTTTTTATCTGCGGAAGGTTTGCTATAAGCAAAAGTCGTGTAGCTTAGTCCGTGGCCGAATGGGAACAACGGTTTGATTTTCTTTTTATCCGCCCAACGGTACCCAACAAAGATATCTTCATGATAGGTTGTATTAATGGTATCCCGGCTATGTTTGGACTTTGCCAGTTCTTCCTTATTCCCCGGATATTCACCCAGTTTATGAGCACCTACATCTTCCAACCTTACCGGAAAAGTGAAAGGTAATTTCCCCGAAGGATTGACGTCTCCTACCAATACCGAAGCAAGAGCCGTTCCGGCTTCCGAACCCAAGTACCAACCTTGAACAATGGCGGGCACTTCGTTTACCCAAGGCATAGCAACCGCATTACCGGAGATATTAACAAATATCAGGTTTTTATTTACTTTTGCCAGGTCACTAATTACTCTATCCTGCGCATACGGCAAACCTAAAGCAGAGCGGTCCGAATCCTCACAATCCTGGTGATTACTCTTGTTCAATCCACCGAAGAAGATAACATAATCCGCATCCTTAGCCACTTTTAGAGCCTCAGCAAGCAGTTCATCCGCCGAACGGTCATCCTTCAGGTTCTGCCCGGTTTTCACGCCACTATATTCACTGGTAGGATCACCTACATACCCACGGGCATACACTATTTCAGCCTGTAAACCAATACGTTTTTTTAAACCTGCCAATGGAGATACCTCATATTTTGTCTTCAAAGAAGAACTACCACCTCCTACTGTCATCATCTTAATGGCATTTTCACCGATGACAGCTATCTTTTTCACTTTATCCAAGTTGACCGGTAATACATTATTCTTATTCTGTAAAAGTACAATGCCTTCTTCACCAATTCTGCGCGCGGCTTGTCCGTGTTCGGGAGACCCTAATGAGCCGAACGGTTTATTAGAGTTCATGGAAGTACGGAAAATCAGACGAAGAATGTTACTGACTTTCGCATCCAGCTCTTTTGTCCCAGCTTTACCTTCCTTTATCAACTTCAGATAAGGATAGGCCTGGTAATAGTTATCATAAGCATTGCGGGTTCCGGTAGAAAGACCGTTTGTCCAAGAACCAAATTCCATATCCAGACCATTATAAATAGCCTGACCAGTATTATGTACACCTCCCCAATCGGATACCACTCCCCCATTAAATCCCCATTCATCACGGAGAATGTCTTTGAGCAAGCGTTTGTTATGACAGGCATGTTCACCTTGATAAAGGTTATAGGCACCCATAATTGCCCACGCTCCCCCTTCTTGACCAGCCGCTTTGAAAGCCGGGAGATATATTTCATAAAGGGCACGGTCAGTCAAATGTACATTGGTAGTATGGCGTTTAAATTCCTGATTATTCAGAGCGTAGTGTTTTACGCAGGCTGCCACTCCGTTCTCCTGTACCCCCTTAATATAAGGGACTACCATTATAGAGGATAAATACGGGTCCTCCCCCATATATTCAAAGTTACGTCCGTTTAAAGGAGTACGACAGATATTTACCCCGGGGCCCAAAAGAATGTCTTTTTTGCGGTAACGCGCTTCCTCACCAATACTCTTTCCATAAAGATAGGACATTTCGGGATTCCATGTAGCCGAAAGACAAGTCAATGCAGGAAAAGCGATACAGGAATCGTTTGTCCACCCGGCCTGATTCCATTTATCCCACAAAACCTCGGGACGGATACCATGAGGACCATCTGTTGTCCATACTTCAGGAATACCTAGACGGGGTACTCCAGGAGAACTGAATTTGGACTGAGCGTGAATCATCGCCACCTTTTCTTCAAGCGTCATGCGAGTTAATGCATCTTTCACCCGTTCTTCAACAGACTTATTTGTATCCAGATATACTGGTGTCTGTGCCAAAGCAGGCAATGCAGCCGCCATGAACAAGCTCAATAAAGTTAATTTGAATTTCATGTTTGTTACTTACATTAAAGGCCACACAATTAGGCTATGTTATTTTTAATCCTATCAATGACCGCAAAGATAGAATGCCCTTAACTCCATAAGAGGAGAAATCGTCCTTTCCATGATACATTTATGTCCTCTCCATTAAAAAGCTCATTTTTAACATCTCATTCTCGGCTAAAAGCTTTACTTTTGTATGGTAATCATAAACACGCTTAATCTCAAAATCCCCGCTATGAAAAGGAAATCGTTACTATGCCTATTTCTTATCATATCTGTTGCCATTCACGGAAATATCTATTTTAAGCATTTAGGCAAATCAGATGGTCTGTCACAAATATCTGTACTTTCTATCTGCCAGGACGAACTGGACAGAATGTGGTTTGGTACACTCGAAGGCTTGAACTGCTACGATGGGAACCAAATGAAAACCTATAAACCTTCTCCGGACAATAAAGATTATTTTGGCGGTAATGAAATATCACACATAGTAAGTGACAAACAAGGTAATCTATTCTTTACTTCCGACGGGAAACTGATCCGTTATGATCTACATAAAGATCGCTTTTTATCTCTACCACTACGCACACAAACTCTATTCGCACACAACCATACAATATGGACAGCTGTTAATGACAGTGTCTTCCAATGGGACCGGGAACAAGAAACATTCAGATTCGTCTACCAAGCCCCTTTCCATAAAACAATCATCCGCCTTTATGTAGATGCCAATAACAGTCTCTGGCTGGGTACCCGAAACGGACTTTACAGAACCGATAACATCCATAATCCTTCATCCCCCGTCTGCGTGATTCCAAATATCAACGTGCTTTCATTATACCGGGACAGCCGTGGAACGATGTGGGTAGCCACCTTCCGCAACGGCATGTACAAGATAGAGAACGGAATCAGCCAGCAATTTACCATCCAAAAGGAATTCGGTATCTCCAGCAATGATGTGCGTTGCTTTGTGGAAGACAACGAGGGAAGTATTTGGCTGGGTACCTTCAACGGACTGAACAAGATAGATACCTTAGGGCATATTTCATATTATCAAAGAGGAAGCAAACCCGGAAGTCTATGCCACTCTTCTATTTTTTCACTTCACAAAGACCGGCAAGGTACTATCTGGGTGGGCACCTACTATGGTGGTGTCAACTACTTCAACCCCGAAGTGGATATCTTTCACCACTATACCGAAAGTATCGGCAACGAAAACGGATTAAGCTTTCCTTTTGTCGGAAACATGGTGGAAGACAAGCGTGGAGACGTATGGATTTGTACCGAAGGAGGTGGTCTGAACTGTCTGGAACGGGAAACCGGACGTTTCACTCACTACCTAATGGACGCAAAATCAGCCCACGGACCTTTCTACAACCTGAAATGCATTACCTACGATGCCGCAAACGACCAACTCTACATAGGTACTCACAAACAGGGCGGCTTGTGCTTCGACATTCCAAGCAAGAGAGTTGCCTTCCACTCCAAAGCATTTGGAAATACCTGGATAAAGGTAACGTTCAGAGATGAGAAGATCTATCTCCTTACGGGAGAAGGGATGTTTGTCAAAGAAGGAAAAGGGAACTTCCAAAAACTATTCCCTCAAATCCCGGAAGCAAATACAGAAGGAAGTAATTTTTTGATAGATTCTCAAAACTACCTTTGGATAACCCATTGGAGGAGAATTGTACGTATCAACATGAACAATCCGCAAGAAAAATATATCTATCAATACGGTGAAAAAGGATTGGGAAACTATTATGTGCAGAGCATGGCGGAAAGTCACGATGGTACCCTTTATTTCGGTACCTCCGGAAGCGGCATCTATCGGTTCGACGGAAAAAAAGAGCAATTTACAGCTTGCACAGATATTGATGCTGACTATTGCTACAATATGGATATCACCACCAAAGGTTATCTGGCAATCAGTAACGACCATGGTCTTCTCATTTATCATCCACAGACCAAGGAGAAGCAGCTAATTGATGTGGAGAGTTTGCACCTCTCTGCTATCAACGAAGGTTGCGGACTTCTGATTTGCCGTAACGGAGAAACCTTTGTAGGTGGTATAGAAGGTATGAGTTCGTTCATGAACTCCTCGTTGCAGAAAATAGCCCCCAATTACAACCTTTATTTTTCTTCTTTAGTAGTAAACAATCGGGTTATCTCCGTCGGAACGGACGATGGTATTCTGAAAAGTGCTTTACCCTTTGTCCGACAAATAGAGTTGAACCACAAAGAGAATAACTTCTCCATCAGTTTTTCTTCGAATAATTACGTTAATAATACTGACAGAAAAATATATGAATACAAGTTGGAAGGATTCAGCAAAGAGTGGAGCAAAACCAACGGTAATACTGTGGTATTCACCAATATCCCCCCCGGAAAGTACAAACTGGTAATACGTGAACAACAACAGAGTCTACTCGACGAAATACATGCTATCGAACTCCCCATCCTTATTCATCATCCCTGGTGGAACACCTGGTGGATGTGGATTCTTTATCTCTGCACAATCACTGTCATTGGCTGGAATATTTTCAGTGAAGCACGTTCCAAGATGCAACTCCGCGCCTCACTGGCACAAGAAAAACTGGAAAAAGAGAAGAATGAAGAACTGATACAAGCCAAGTTGCAGTTCTTTGCCAATATCTCTCACGAGTTTCGTACACCGCTAACACTCATTATCGCACAAATTGAAGCACTGTTACAAGTCAATACCCTCTCTCCTTTTCTGCGCAGTCGCCTGACAAAAATCTACAGAAACACATTCCAGTTCAAAGAGCTGATCTCAGAGCTACTGGATTTCCGGAAGATGGAACGTGGGAAACTGCATCTAAACGTTTGCCAAATGGACCTCATCCCCTACTTGAGACAAATTCATCAAGATTTCACAGACCAAGCGAACTTACAGAATATACAGTTCATATTCCATACAGAAACAGAAAACTTGTTGTGCTGGTTCGATGGACGACAATTGAGGAAAGTCCTCACCAATCTACTTTCCAATGCCTTTAAACATACGCCCGAAAAAGGAAAAATAGAATTGTCAATCACTGATAAAGGAGATTCTATTTATATTAAGGTGATAGACTCCGGCAAAGGTATTCCCCCAAAGGCCCTACCGTTCATCTTCGACCGCTTCTACCAGGCGGACGAAAACTTTTCTTCACCCGGTAGTGGTATCGGCCTGGCTCTTTCAAAGGGTATTGTAGAACTACACCACGGTCAAATCGAAGTGCAAAGTGCAATAGATTATGGAAGTATCTTCACAGTAATACTACCCAAAGAAAATCTCTTTAAAGATGACAACGATGTCACCTTCATAGAGGCAACAAAAGCGGAATCTGCAACAATACTCGCACCATTCACAGAAACGACAGAAACAGAAGAATGTGCAGAAACACCGGAACCTATTTCCATTGGAAGGACGGACAAGGACTGCGTACTCATTGTAGAGGATAACGAAGAACTGCTCCAACTGCTCACCGATCTACTCTCGCCACTCTACCGGATAGTTATTGCGATGAACGGCAAGGACGGACTACAAAAAGCAATGGAAGAACGTCCCGACCTTATACTAAGCGATGTCATGATGCCGAAAATGGACGGTATTGAGATGTGTTCCAAGATAAAAACCGACTTCGACCTCTGCCACACCCCCGTAGTACTGCTCACAGCCCTCACTTCGAACGACAAAAAGTTGGAAGGACTGCAATGCGGTGCCGACGAATACATTGGGAAACCTTTCAACAACAAAATGCTGCAAGCTCGCATTGCCAATATACTGCGTAACCGAAAACTGCTAAAACAGAAATTCAGCCAGAAAATGACAACTAGTGAATCTCCTGCTGAAATTGAGATACAAGCACTAGCGCTTAACCCTATTGATGCCAAGTTTCTGGAACAGTTAGAGGAAACGGTCAAAGCCCATCTCTCAGACTCAGAATTCGACGTCGGTGCCCTAGCCAAGGAAATGGCTTTAAGCCGTAGCGCATTCTACAATAAACTGAAAGCCTTGAGCTGTATGTCTCCTAACGAGTTCATTATGAATGCCCGCCTGAAATACGCAGCAGAACTGTTGAGAAATCATCCCGAGCTACAAATCACGGAAATAGCCTATCAGACAGGATTCAGTTCTCTACGTTACTTCCGGCATTGCTTCAAAGCCTGTTTCAATCAGTCACCACAAGAGTACAGAGGAAAGTGAAAAATCCCGTTCTGCTATTGTTGCTGAACGGGATTCACTCTTTGATACCCTGAGCCTATTGATTACATGTTTTTTAAATTTTATTTTATTCTTCGGTTGCTGCCCATTCTTTGGCGCCTTGTTCTTTCAATTTGCTAGTGAAAGCCTTCGCTTTTTCCATCGCTGCTTCCTCGTCAGCAGGAGCAGCATAAGCGTGTCTGTAGCCTTTCACCTTATTCCATTCACCACGGGTAAAGTCAGGAAATGCAACAGAGGCGCAACCATTGTCCATAGAGAGTTCACCCAATTCTGCCAAGCAGCACCATTCAGCCAAATCATAAACGTCCATATCCAACGGAAGACCATTCTGCAAGCAGTAAACCAAACGGCTGTCCATGATGAAATCCATACCACCATGGCCGCCTACCTCTTTCGCCATCTCACCATACTTTTTCAGGATAGGATGTTGATACTTCTCTACTAAAGCTACCATCTCCTCTCTCGGCATGAAGCCATGTGAGTTCAAGTCGTCCACCTTAGGCTGAACGCCGGAAGCCTTCAACTGCTCTGCATCAAGGGCGTACCCTTGAGTAGGATATTTATTGGCAAAACCCTTAGTACCCGTCAGTTGATAAAGGCGGTTGTAGGGTTGCGGAGTCATCACGTTATGCTGGATTTCGATGACCTTACCATTAGCGGTACGAATCAAAGTAGTAGTGTGGTCACCATTACGGAAACTATTACAAACAGAATCGGCATTTTCTTTCACCAAGTCCTTACCTACGACCGATTTGGTATCCATTGCTACTAAAGTCTCCATACGGTCACCACGATGAATATTGAGGGCCTGCGCCACCGGACCAAGACCATGGTAGCATATACATCGCCACGATGACGCATATTATAATCCAAACGCCAGCCCAATTTGTCATCCTCACCTTTCTTCCAATAATGCTTCCAGAAAGGAGCAAGATTATGAATATAGGCACCCTGCGCGCGAATTACCTCACCAAACACTCCATGTTGTGCCATATTTAAGGTATTCATCTCAAACCAGTCATAACAACAGTTCTCCAAAATCATGCAGTGCTTACGGTTCTTCTCACTAAGATCAACCAGTTCCCAACATTCTTTCAGGTTCATAGCCGAAGGAACTTCAATCGCTACGTTTTTGCCATTCTCCAATGCGCATTTCGCCACAGGAAAATGATGCAACCAGTCGGTTGCAATATAAACCAGATCAATATCATCGCGTTTACACAATTCTTCGTAACCTTTATCACCCGAGTAAACAGCCGCTTTTGGTAAAGAAGCTTCTTTCAGATACTTTTGACACTTCTCAGCACGCTCCTTTTCATAGTCGCACAGTGCTACAATCTGTGTGCCAGGAATGTAAGTGAAACGTGACACAGCACCCGGCCCACGCATACCTAACCCTACAAATCCCACACGAACTACTTCCATCTTAGGAAGAGCCAGCCCGATGACACTCTCTTGTCCGGCAGGTCGTTCGGGAGTTTTCACTACAATTGTTCCTTTATTCCACTCCCATTCCGTACCCTTGTCGTTGACTTGTACAGTAGATTTCTGCATTGTACATGAACCAAACAAGAGGCATATGCCCAATGCTAAAAAATTTGTTATTTTCATACGTAATTATTAATTAAATTATTCTTAGTAGGCTATCTCATATTTCTTTTACTGCTCATACGCACCACAACCTTTCCTTTACCACCTTCCAATCCACATTCTGCCTCCAACATATTGTAACCTTCAATGGGATATTCACCCTTATAGGTATTCTTTGCCGGATAAGTTTTAAAGGTAGCTCCTGCCGGAGCGATGATTTCCATATAAAAATGTTTGCCTTCATGCGTCAAGCGTACCCGGTTCTCTTTTACTTCCACTTGTGCCTTGGTGGAAGCTATCCATGAGACTATAGACTGCGGGCTGAGTAAGTCCACTTCATCCGTTATCTCTATTGTGTAATCATTTAACAATTTGAACGTGCGGAATACAGAAGAAGCCTGATCTTTGTATAGAGTAGTCATATCCAGCTTTACAGAAGGCTGCTTCGCATCTGTATGCTCTTCGCAAACAAATGCCTCGCCATTGGCATACTGAATCTTATGGTCGATACTCAACGTATTATGGGAAAAATTGTTATTACGGAAATACTTCCAACGTTGTCCGTCAGGACGTCCGTCCCAAAATCCCGGTAGGGCATAATCATCAGCTCCCAGATCCTCTGTCCAACAAACCCCATTGCTTTCAACAATGAATGTACCTCCATCCAAATGTTGATGCGCTTGACGAGGTTCTCCACCCTTGGCTATCAAAAATAGAGAACCTTTCTTATTTCTATTCCCATTGAAAACTATTATATCATTAATTGTGTTGTGGTATATTTCTAAGGCAGGTATTTTCTCCACTTTTTTAGGTGAAGCATTGTCAAACCAAGGAAGTGACAGAAAGAAAAGCTGATGTAGAAGTAAATTATCCTGCATGGTCAATTTTAACTTTTCCCGATACCATTCAGCCACTTCAGGTTGGTTATACATACGGCTGAATAAGAAAAATGCTGGAGAATTTTGAGCATCAGCCCCCGCATTACCGAAATTAAAAAGACGACCGGACGGAGTAAGTGTCCGTTTTTGATAAAGCGCCGTGCGCTCCAAGCCGGGTAGTTGTGCTATACCTCCCTTTCCATTGTCATTATCAGCCACCGCCTTTAGGTAGAGAGTTAAATAACTGGTAGTATATCCCCAATAAGCAGGGCCCTCATAGCATACGCCATCCGGAGCAAAATGTTTCAGGCAGTTGGGCATATACTTGGCAGCATTATCAAGAATGACAGCGGCCTCTTTCGGATAATCTTCTGCAATACCCAAAGCGGCCAGCACCATACCAGTGTTACATACCACGTTCCAATTGGTTTCTCGTTTCGCCCAACTTCCCAAGCTACCCTTTTCGTATTCACGCAACACACGAACAATGGCACGTTCGTACAAACATTTCTTTACCAAGTCTTTAGTCGAAATAGGCAGCGCATCATACAACCAGTCATAAGCAATAGCTACGGCAGTTGCCATTTCCGCAGTATCCAAATAGTGAGGTGGATCCCAGTCGGGATAGTTACACACCCACAATAAAGCCTCGTTGGCGGCATCCAAGTATTTCCGCTCACCGTAGAGACGGTAAGCTAATGCAAGCGTACCCAAGCGGTTCACATAGGATCGGGATGTCCACAATATATTACCATATTTATCCTTTAAATAAGGTTTCTGCGGAGTAATCGCCAATGTATCCGCTTTCGCTTTCAAGAACTCTGCCAACTCACCGGCAAGCTGATTGTTTTGTATCAACTGCTTCACAGCAGCTTCTTCTGCACCAGTGAACAGCAAGCGAGGGTGATTGGAAAGAAAGCGTTGCTGACCATACATATTGCAAACAAAAAGCAACATGAATACAACAACAGTGCATCTGCCCATATTTGCAATCGAATTAAAAAATAGATTTCTCATATTGAAAGAATTAAATGCAACTCCCGTGAATTGTTTTTATGTCATACAAAAACTAATCTGTCAATTTTGTCACATCCATACTCGGTTTCGGATAGTTTTTAGAAGCAATGTAGTGCTTTGTTTCCTCAATCATCTTGGGAGTGACCTCAAAATCATAGTTACCATAATCGCCTACGTGAAATTTTCCGGTCTGAAAGAACCCCCACGCATCGAAGAAGTCCGTAAGATCTGTTTTCAGGAAATCACAGCAAAGCTTAATATACTCATACATATTATGAATAGATGCATTACCCGCCCCTTTATGAGGTTGGTTACGTAAATGCTCCATCAGGTCGGCATAGAAATCCTTATAACCAATCTTATCGGCATAGATTTGAATTTGCCAGAAGGGTATCAATTTATGGAAAGGATCCTTCACACACATAATAAACTGCTTTTCTGGCGCATTAAGTACTTTACTAAAAGCAGCCTCATAAATATGACGCTTACTCAAACGACTGGAATCACCCAAACTCATAGTGCCATACATGGAGAAAAGATTATTGCTCACTTCTGTCATTCCTCCCCAAGTAAGCCAGGGACGCATCTGCATCACGTGTCCTATCTCATGATGAATGCCCCAGTTAGTTGTCACTTCCGGACCTATCGCTGCCTTCATAGTGCCATCTGTACCCTCAAAAGCTACACCGTCACCATCACGAAACATAAAATAGTTAAAGTTAACACGGGCCAAAATACGTTTCTTAGGAATACGATTATATTTTGTAGCACCCGAGAAATCATATTGTACCTGCATTATCTTGTCATAATTCTCAGCCAGTTCCTTGCCTTTGCCATAAGCCAACTTTTTTAATTGCTCCACAGGGTATGCTAGTTGAATATATTTCCCCTTCACATCCATAACAGGGCTGACCGCATTATCTAATAGACGGTTCCAGTCTTCGTTACTCTGTACAGTAGCGTCAAAGTACCCATTTACCTTCCCGGTTACAAAGTGAATGGTAACTGCCGGTGCAGTGTCGGGGTCATCCGCGAAATAGTCTACATACACATTGCCAGCTTTCTTCACATTGATTACGTTCACACCTTCGTGTAACAGTATCTCTTGTTTTTTCAGTCCCCATCCTTCGGGGTCTTTTGTCGGTTGATAGCCTAGAGTCGGTTGACGCATCCAGTCTGGAATGAGCAGTCCTACGGTGCGTCCGTGAAGGTCACCCACCAATACTACATTTTCTCCAGCTTCCAAATAGACCCCGGTAATGTTTTCGTAACGACTGTATCCGTTGGTGAGTTTGAGTTGTTGCTCCAGTACCTTATTTGAGGGTATAGGCTTATAACTCTGTAACAAGTAGGCCGAGTTATAATCACCTCTCAGCATTTTCTCGGCCAATTGCTTCATTAGCTGGGATTCCATGCCTTTCAAATGTTTGTCTTTAAAGTTCTTAGACAGAGATGATGCTGTCCAATCAGTAAAGTTAGTAAGGTCCTTGTTTACTTGATAGGTGGAGTAAGAGGGTGTTTGCGCGTAGAGTACCCCCGCCAAACTACAAAAGGCAGCCACTGTCCACTTGCGAAGTTGTTTCATATTTATAACGTAATAAAGATTAATTTATATGCAAAGATAAATAAAAGACCGCCTATTCTAACAGGTTGTGCTAAAATAAGCAGCCTTCATTTCAAATAGCGCCTCTATTTTATTTAATAGAAGCGGCTATACGACTACCATCATATTGTACGGCCATCAACTTATATCCATTTTCCCAAGCAGTATTCATCTTATAGGATTTCTTACTACCTTCAAATACACAAATAAGTTTATTGTCGGCATTGAGCACTTCGAAAGCTACTACATTTTGCCAGTTATTAACGGTAATGGTAGAAGTGGTGATTCCTTCATCGTTAGTATCTTCTTGATGTGAAGCTATACCGGCTATAACATTCTTCTGATCCTTGAAGATATCTACGGTGCTATCTACAATATATTCTACAGGATCTGTACATTTAGGCAATCCCAAGGTAGCGATACGGTTTCTTACATTGGCTATCTCTGTTTCAGTGATGGTGAATTGCTTGTTGGTATAATCACCAATCATCATATCGATGGGTGATAAGAATCCCCACTTCTCAAAGAAGTCAGTCAAGTCCATACCAGCCGATACGCAACTGTTATAAACAAATTCGAGTTGGCACAAACCATCGGTTGTCGGATTGGCTGTGGTACGTACTTTCTCATAGATGTCTGCATAGAAACCTCCGTGATCGGTCCGTTTCATCGGAGTATTTCCTTTCACTTCGCCAAAGTAGAGTTCCAATTGCCAGAACGGAACTAACTTGTTGAATACATCGCTTTCGGCATTATGTGCCTTTTGACCTGCCATAATGTTATTGAAAGCCGACACATAGCGATCCTGAACAGTCAAACGTGACGGCTCGTTGTAGACCTTAGTTTGTACATAAATGGCAGTAATGTTGTTTGTTACCTCTGTCATACCATGCCATTTCAAGCCCGGACGAGTTTGATGAATATGTCCCAATTCGTGTGCAGGTCCCCAACAATTGGCCGCCATTTGGGTCTCATCAGCCAGATAGTTCAAACTACTTTCAATGTAGGCTGTATGATAATCGGTAGCATACATAAATGAGCCACTATTATAATGGACATGGAAATAACTACGATTATGAAACATACGATCATACTTTTCCAATCCCAAGAACTCTTGCTGACGATAAATCATATCATCATAAAGGTTAATCAGGTTATCTACATCCTTAGTATAATTCAAGAAACTGCGCGTAGTAAACGTAAGATGCACATATTTACCTATCACATCAAAGTGAGTATCTACACTATTATTGAGTAACTCTTTCCAACGTCCTTTCAGTTTTGGATTTTGACTATCGTAATATCCATTTACCTTACCCGATGCAAAATGCAGAGTGATTTCAGGGGCATTTTCATAATCATCTTTGTGATACATCACATACACAAGTCCTTTCTCTTTAATGCTAATAGTATTAACACCGTTTACAATGGTATATTCCGTTCCTCCAAATCCATCTTGTCCTGGTTTGTCGAGATTCTGTACACGGATATTCACTTTATCCAATCCATTCAAATCGGCCATTACTACCAAGTTCTCTCCGGCAGGAACAAAGATTCCTGTTGGATTATCAAGTAAACTATATTTAGCTGTTTTATTAACAGCAGCATCGATATCAGGATGCGGATAAGCCTTATAGTTGGCAATACGGAACTCACGTTGGTATTCATTATTATACATAAACCAAGCTAAAGTCTTGTAAAATGAACTCTTACAATTCAAAATATCCTCTTCGGTAACGGTAGGCTTCAAGTCAGTGCAAGCGATATCAGTAAACAGTTCATCATATTTGAAAGCATTGGGATCTTTTTGGAAGAACTGCATTTCTTGACACCGCAATGGTTTGCTCATATTATAGCAAGTACTGATAGTAAATTTTACCTTTGTCACATTGCTTTGGGAAGCATTGAAGTCTGCACGTGTAGAGTTGGCGTTATCAAATGTCCCTTCGTATACTTTCACATATTCTGCACTACGTGTTTTATTAACATCGGTCAACACTTCAATCTTCACATCTTTAAAACGATTAGCAGAATAGGTACAATGATAAATGATGTAGTCCAAATCTACCGGTTCATCAAAAGTATATTCAATATACTGAGGATATACCAATCCTATTGGAGCTTTCCAATTCGCTTGCCATTCGGTAGTCAAATCATTATCGAAAGTTGCATCATAATTTCCACCGGGCACACCACCATCACCTTCCGCACTGTTGGGAAACAGTTGAATATCGTTGCCTTCTTCAGGTGCAACAGGTTCGTAAACATCCAATCCTTTTTGCACCACATTAATAACGGTTGGCTCCAAGTCAGACATTTCATCACTATCGGCAAACACAATTTCACCCATACGTTTTACTCCCTTGTTACTCTCTATTTTTAAGAGGTATTGTTTGGTAACAGTTTCCTGCGGAGCACGGGTATCAGGTTGAGTCTCTTTTATTATCCAATCGGGGAGGGTAATAATATAGTCTACATTCGAAGTTACTTCCACCAATACTTTATCTCCGGCAGCATCGATATTCATGTTCTGAGGAGATACCAAAATAGCTTGCTGGTAACCTAACTGCGCTACACGTACAGTATCTGTTTGAGAAAATGCCTTTACATAAAATTCACCTCTACGCACATATTTGTCTTCACTCAAAATAACACTTACAATCAGATTGTCATCTTCATTACGAGTCACACTACACCAGCCTTGTAGTTCTTTGCTCAATTCTACAGTCCATTCTTCGTTACAACGAACCTCCAGTATCCGTTCTCCACTGTTTTGGTCAAAGTTCACATTGTAGCTATCTAAGAGCAAAAACGGAGTGAGCGGTATATCAAAATTATAATCGTCACAGCCAGTTAATATAGTCATCCCAAAGAACACCATTATAACCCAACCAGCTATTTTTTTTAATAAATTACTCTTCATAGTATATTTTCTTTCTGTATTAGATACTTTATTTGCCTTCCCCCTCATCCCTAATAGACATGAGAGAGAAAGTTTTTTCTTTAATTATAGTAAGGGTTTTGCACAATATGCGGGCATTTGTTAATTTCCTGATAAGGAATTGGCATTAGATATTGTCCCTTATGGAAATTTCGCGGTAATGGAAGATCCATCGGAGTAAAATCTTCCACCTTAGTAGCATTAGTATTCAGTCCGCGATCGGGCATTCCACAATGTTGCTCTGCTATTTTCCAACGACGAATATCGAAGAATTTATGACCTTCTAAATATAACTCGTTCATACGTTCTGCACGTACAATCTCTCGCATCCCCTCTTGAGTGTTTTGGTAACCAGGATTAGTAGAATACTTATCCCAAGCCTCATCTACACTAGGAATACCGGCACGTTCGCGTACTTTATCCAAATATACTTTAGCTTCGGATAAACGATCCAACTCAACTAAAGCTTCAGCATAGTTTAAATAAAGCTCTGCAAGACGGAATAACGGAAATGGATATTCTATTACATTCCATTCAGCGGACGGTACAACCCCCTTTTTATTTCCAAATCCAGAAATAGAATACTCCTGATCGGTACGATTACCACGACCATGAGGATCATCTCTCAACAAATGGATTCTGATAGCACGCTTAGCCGGATCAGCACTAATTTCTTCATTGTTATATTTACCAAATTCAAAATATCCATTATGATAGGTAGTCCACGCATAAAATCGGGGCTCACGATCGGTGCAAAGACGCATTACCTTATCACTACTAGGAGTAAAATTAGCATATTTCACAAGATCCTCATAATTGTTTCCATCACAATTTTCCGGAGCATTAATATATTCGTAACGTTCGTCATAGTCGAACGTTTTATCCTTATTTATTGGAAGCCCGTTTTTAGTGTAAAATGCTTCAATGGTTTGCAAAGTAGGACAGTTAGTCATACTGATACCAGCAAACTTACCACCGAGCGTCTGACGAGGCGGACAGCGACGCTGTATTCCATAATAGTCATCATTACGTGTGTCAGCCCAAATAATTTCCGGATTATTCCCTGTCTGATTGTCGATATTGGTATATCTCAATCTTCGTTGTGCTTTATTGGGAAGTCCCGGTTTAGCATCACTTGGTTCACCGGCATCCGCATCGTGATAGAGATGGAATTTAGCTTTTTCCACTTCATCAATTGCATACTTTGTTTGGGTAGCACTTATTTCCCATTTTGCTTGACTTTTCTCTTGAGCTATTAACTGACGTCCATCTAACGGACTACGGAAATCGGCATACATTTCTGTGTTTCCATTATAGAGCGGTGAAGCGGCATAGAGGTAAACTCTGGATTTCAATGCTAATGCTGCAAGACGTGTGGCACGACCATAATCTTTTCCACTCCATGTAGTAGGTAGTCCGCCTTCAGACATTGCTTCATCCAATTTTTCGTTAATAAAGGCCACTACTTCGTCTATACTACTACGTTCGGGAAAACCACTAATGGGTGTTTCTAAATCTATAACACTGCGAATAATCATGGTCGGACCATACGAACGCATAGACAAGAAATGATAATAAGCTATCAAAAAATTAGACTCTGCCAAATATTGTTTTTTCATTTCGTCTGTTACATATTCGTTGGACACTTGTTTCAAGCTTTCTTGGAACATGTAGCATTGATGAATACCATTCCAAATAGTAGACCATGTATTACTAGTAAATCCCAAACTGACAGGACTATAATAACCGTATTTGAAAGTGGTAAACAATTCTTTGGTAACAGCTGTGAGTTCTTCCGCAAGCCAATAACTGTTACCGAAAGTTCTGTTAGCTGGTAAATAGCCATAACAAGAATAGAGATATCCTCTTACCGCACCTTCCGTCTTCCAAGTATCCGATTCTTGTGCACGTTCATCGGGGACAATGTCTAGATAATCGCAAGAACTAAGTTGCCCCATCATTCCCAATACGATTAAAAATTTTGCTATCTTTTTCATATAGAATTCTTATTTATTATTAAAGGTTACTTGAATACCAAAATTGATGATACGTTGAGTGGGGTACTTCATACCACTACCGCTCCCCATTTCAGGATCCCAATAATCGAAAGGGGAAAATGTCAGCAGATTCTGTCCGCTTAAGTAGAAGCGCCAGCCTTTGAAAGTATAACCCACTTCGGCATTTTTCAGTTTCAAAAACGAACCATTACGTAACCAATAGGTTGAGTTTTGTGTATTATTGCCATTGTTTTCCAATGTCAAACGCGGATATTTGGCATCAATATTTTGGTTTTCAGTAGTCCAGTGGTCATCGGCTATGTATTTAAACAAGCCGCGGATACGTGCCTCACCAAAAGGATGGATACCACTCATCAAAATTGAAGTCTTAGCTACTCCTTGAAAGAAGAAAGAGAAATCCCATTTCTTGAATTTGATAGAAGGACCAAAACCATATACTATTTCCGGGTCTTGCGGATTGCCCACATAACGTCGGTCATTGCCATCAATCACATTATCATATTCACCACGGTAGTTAGGAAGATTATGATACCAAATATCCCCAGGTTGTGGAGTGTATCCCAAAGCTTTTTGATCGGGGTTATTATGGATGGTCTTTTCATCGGGGAATAATCCGTTGTCAATATAGAGCAAATATTGCCCTAATGAATGCCCTACCGATGACAAGTTAGGATATTCTTGGAAAGGAGGCTCATCTCGTTCCAAAATGGTATTGTGCGCATAGGTGAATGTTCCCTTGAAAGAGAGAAAAAGATCTTTGTTCACCTGTTTGTTATAATCTATCGACAAATCCATACCTATATTTTTCATCTTACCTAAGTTAGCATATACCGTTGCTCCGCTCAAACCCAAGAAATCGGGGATTGTACTACCTCGACTCAAGAAGATGTCTCTACGAGTCTCTTTGAATGCTTCGACTGTCAGATTAAAACTATTATAAAGTTGAAGATCAATGCCTACATTTATCTTTTCTCCTATTTCCCATCCCAAATTTGGATTAAAGAAACGAGACCATTTAGGTCCCTTGTAAGTTACCCTGTTTCCACCGACACCTGTAGTGTATCCAGGACTACCACCCAAATCAATATCTTCAAGATAAGTAAATCGCCGGCTCCGGTATTATCATTACCTACCAATCCCCACGATCCACGCAGTTTTAAGTTGGAAATCACAGGACGAATATTATCCCAAAATTTCTCATTTGATATGTTGTATCCTACAGCGATAGATGGGAAGAAACCATAGCGGTTACCTGATGCAAAGTTTTCCGAACCATTGTAACCAAAGTTAGCTTCAGCCATATAGCGACCATCGTAAGCATACGACACACGTCCGGCAATACCCTGTTTGCGCTCAGGCAGTGAGGAAAAAAGGTCAGTCACATTATTTGTATTGTACTGCTGACGATTAAACAAAAACATGGCATTCACATCGTGTACACCGCCAAAGGTATGTTTATAGTCTAAAGTAGCTTGCAGATAGAGTTTACGGTTACCGCTATGCGAGCCCGAGGTTTTAATAGCAGTACCACGTTCATTGCCCGTTCTACGAAGAGTATATTCACCGGTTTCGTCATTTTGAGAAGCGACCTCAAAAGCATTATAGTCACTCACACGAGTGGCATTACTGCTTGAATTGTTTTTGTAAGAGAATAATCCATTGAATGTCAATCCTTTTATAAACATACCCAAATCCTGCTGCAACTTAAAATTGGCAGTAATAATACTGGTATGGTTTGTTTTGTATCCGGTCACGTAGTCAGCTACAGGATTCATATATCCACCGGTAGCAAATGGGCCCCCACTTTTATCCCCCCACATAATATCTTCGGTATCATATCCATAACCAGCAGGAAAAGAAACAGGATAGTCTACAGGATTGTGTTCCATAGTAGATGCAAATAAAGAACTTGTACTAGCATTCGGTCCTTTCCAATCTTTAATAGAGGCATTCAAACCCAATGACAGTTTAGTAGTAGGAGTCGCTTGTACATTCAAGTTATTAATAAAATCGTAGTTGGTTACATTGATGTTATTATTATAGCTGAAACCATATTTCTCGCTCAACGAGTTCAAGTTACCATCGCTGTGTTTCACACCCACACTCATAAAGTAGTCCATTTTTTTGTTACCTCCACGAATATTGAAGTTGGCACGCTGGGCAAAAGCATTTTTTTTGAACATCTCATCATACCAATCTACATTAGGATAAAGATAGGGATTGAGTCCGGCACGTGTTCCTTCTATCTTTTCCCTACTATAGGGAGTAGCAGCCGAAGTGGGGCGAGCGGCTCCTTCATTATAAGCTTCCATATAGGTTACACCATCAGCCATTTCAGGAACTTTGGTTAGCGAGGTCAAGGCTCCCTCTAAGCGAAAGTTAATAATAGGCTTGTCAAGATCTTTACCACTTTTGGTAGTAATAATCATTACACCATTGGCGCCGCGTGTACCATATAGCGCAGTAGCAGTAGCATCTTTCAAGATAGAGAAACTCTCGATAGCTTCAGCATCGAGTGAATTCAATTCAGTACTGCTGATTTCCACACCATCCAAAATAATAAGTGCACCAGTTGCGCCACTAAAGGTAGATTTACCGCGAATCCAGAAACTGGCCCCATCGGCACCCGGTTCACCACTACGTTGTACAGCAATGACACCCGAAAGACGTCCGGCAAATGAAGTAGACAAACTAGAAGAAGGTACCTTTAATTCAGCAGGTCTCACCTGCGTCACAGCACCAACCAAACTTTCTTTCTTTTGTCCTACGCCAAAAGCAGTCACAACCACTTCATCCAATGATTCAGTAGCTTCACTCAACTCAACTGTATAAGTCTTCAAATGACTTATACTGATTTCTTTGCTCTCATACCCCAAATAAGAAATGATAAGCACATCTCCTTTTGATGCTTTCAAAATAAATTCACCATCAAGATTGGTAGTAGTACCAACAGTAGTTCCTTTTACTTTGACAGCAGCACCAATAACTGGTTCACTCGTTTTTCCATCCAAAACAACACCTCGGATTTCGCCCGTTTTTTGTTGTGCTCCCATAGAATTAACTAAAATCACCTCATTTCCATTTACTCCATTTGCGAATGAAGAATTCGAAATGAAACAAAGACCTAAAGTCAACAAAGGAAGCGCACTAAGAATTATGCCACTTTTCTTTTTCATAATAATAAAGAGTTTTTTGTTTTCATAATAAAAGTTTTATTTTAGATAAAGGGTTAATTATTTACCGACACAAAAGTGAATAATTCCATTCAAATAAAGAGGATATTTCATCTATTTCAGGTACTGAATTTGTCTTCTCCATGAAAAAAATCTATTTTAACACAACAGAGAGAGGATTAACGATTTCTTTCCTAAAAAAGCTTCTTACCGGACAAAACGTTAAAAACAAAAGTGAAAACACAAACTCCCCTTCGAATGGACGGAATATCCCCCTACCTATTTTATATAGGAATAACTTTGCAGCATAAAAACATCTAACATATAATATCTAATAACATGATTAAATTTATAAAGAAGAATCCGGCAATCCCCCAAAGATGGATTGTACTTACTGCATTGGCGTGTTCACTAACAACGACACAGGCGCAAACACTCCAAGCAGAAAAAGCATTTATCAAAGAGAATATGGAATTCGCCACCAAACAATATAGTTTGATGATGCAAACCCCTGCACAAGGAAAAAATGGAAAAGCTATCATGCCACACAGTATGCGCAAAGACGGTACTCCCAGCAAAGGAAGTATTTACCTTTGGACAGCAGGCTTTTTCCCTGGTACATTATGGTATCTATCAAACTACACAGGTGACAAAGCTTTGCAAGACTCTGCCTTAGTTTATACACATCAAATGGAACCCGCAAAGACCTTCACAGACAATCATGATATTGGATTCATGATGTATTGCAGCTATGGTAATGCCAATCGCTTCGCACCAAAAGACGAATATGAGGACATATTAGTAGAATCGGCACGTTCACTCTGTACACGTTTCCGCCCTCAAGCAAAAGTCATTCAATCATGGAATGGATTTCGCAGTTGGCACGGTGACAAAGTATATGATTTTCCTGTTATCATCGACAATATGATGAATCTAGAACTATTATTCCATGCCTCCAAAGTGACGGGTGATGAAAGTTTTCGTAAAGTGGCTATTTCACATGCAGAACAAGTAATGCACCATCAAGTACGTAAGGACTACAGTTGCTTCCACATCATATATTATGATAAAAAAACAGGCAAGCCCATCAAAGGAGAGACTTCTCAGGGATATTCCGATAATTCAGCCTGGTCACGTGGACAAGCTTGGGGAATCTATGGATTTACCATGTGTTACCGTGAGACGAAAGACAAACGCTTCTTGAAAACTGCAGAAAAGATGGCAGACTTCTACCTTGATCATCCCAACCTTCCTTCCGACAAGGTTGCCTGGTGGGACTTTAACGCCTTTCAAGAAGGTTACACACCCGGTATCCGTTCCAACGCCTGTAAAATGGTAAATAACTACCGCGACGCTTCCGCCGCAGCCTGCGTAGCTTCGGCATTACTGGAACTGAGTACTTATAGCAAAGGTAGCAAAAGCAAGAAATATCTGGAAAGTGCCAAACAGATTCTACATGCACTAGGTAGTACCAACTACCGTGCCGAGCTAGGTAAGAATGCAAACTTTATACTGATGCATAGTGTAGGTGCCGTACCTCACAATTCAGAAATAGATGTGCCGCTAACGTATGCCGACTACTATTTCATCGAAGCTTTACATCGTTATAACCGAATGCTGGACGGAAAAAGTCCACTATAAATAAAAGGAAAAAACATGAAAAGAAAGAATTATCTAATCTGTTTACTAACGGCTATAATACTACTGCCAATAGGAGTACAAGCCAAAGACAAGAAAAAAGGAAAGAAGAATATTCCCATGACGGAAATTCAAACCACTGGCACCCAAGATCGCGCCATATGGGTAAAGCTACTTTGGAAAATATCATATCCTGTCATCCATAACCTCGCAGAAGGAACACTACACCAGAATATGCCCATTGAGACCCGTAGCGGTGAAACAGCAGGCTACAAAGACATGACACATCTGGAAGCTGTAGGCCGCACACTCGCCGGGGTTGCCCCTTGGCTAGCACTCCCCGATGATGATACAGAAGAAGGTAAACTACGCAAGCAGATGCGTGAAGAAGTACTGAAAGGATTAAAAAATGCAGTAGATCCTGCATCACCCGACTTACTGAACTTCACCAAACACGCTCAACCTATCGTAGATGCCGCCTATCTGGTACATGCCTTCCTCCGCGCCCCCAAAGCTTTATGGGAACCATTGGATGAAGTTACAAAAGAACGCTATATTAAATCCTTCCAATCCTTACGTGATCGTACTGGTGCTTACAACAACTGGCTACTCTTCACCGGACTAACAGAATCATTTCTGTTGGGAAAAGGTGTACAATACGACCAGTTCCGTATTCGTGTAAGTAAAAATAAGGTAAAAGAATGGTATGTAGGCGATGGCTGGTATAGTGATGGTCCATCATTCAGTATGGATAATTATAACGCCTACGTGATGCATTCTATGATGGTAGCTATGCTGGAAAATCTTTTACCTAAACGTTGGGCAAGTCAGAAGGAGCTAGACGAAGCTATGAACCGCATGATACGCCACTCTGAATTTTGTGAACGTATGATAGCTCCCGATGGCACATATCCCGCTTTCGGACGTTCGGTTACTTATCGTACCGCTGCATTCCAATCGTTAGCAGACGTAGCTCTACGCAAAAAATTGCCCTCACACGTTTCTCCCGCCCAAGTACGTTGCGCCCTGACTGCCGTACACCGAAATATGTATGAGGGAAATCAGAACTTCGATAAGGATGGTTGGTTAGTGCTCGGCTTCAACGGTCATCAGCCAGAATGTGCTGATGGTTATACCTCCACTGGCAGCCTTTATATGGCAACCTTAAGTTTTCTACCTCTCGGTCTTCCCGCTGATGATCCGTTTTGGACAGATGCATACGCAGATTGGACTAGCAAAAAAGCTTGGAAAGGAGGACATCTACACAAAGATTACAAAGTGGAATACTAAAACAGGGTTATCAAATGGTCCAGAAACCAACCTTTATAACTTAGCAAGGCATGAAAATTTGTATATAAACAATAAAAATGTTGTGATTAAATAACCAATTACCATCCTCCTGTATTATCCTCTAGTATAACGGTATAGAGTTAATACAAGGGGATGGATCCAAATGGTTTAATCCGTATACCACTATCTTTTACTGCATAGCAATCTCACAATACTACCTGTAAATCAGCGTTGACAAATATTCCTCAGCAAACATCTCATTGGCGACTTCCAACAAAGTCTCTGCAGTCAAAGCCTCTATACGTTTAAAGACAAGCTCGGATGATTCGTACTTATGGTAATGCAGGAAAGTTTTCGCCATGCCCAACGCATTATTCTCAAAATTATCGGAGGCCACCCCAATTTGTCCGATCAACTGCTTCTTGGCTGCCGCCAACTGAGAAGAAGTCATTTTCACATCCCGCATTCGTTTCAGTTCCTTATAGGTCAATTTCAAACAAGTATCCATATCTTCAATATCCGTCCCGAAGTAAATGCAGAAAGCACCTGTATCGGTATAAGAAGTCAGATTGGATTCGACATTATAAACCAATCCCCTGCGTTCACGAAGAGAAACATTCAGTTTGCTGTTCATTCCAGGACCGCCGAGGATATTATTCAGCAGATAGAGTGCGGTACGTTTGTCATCGTATGCATTATATCCACGGCTACCAATCATTACATGTGCCTGATGTGTGTCTTTAGTTACTGTTAAATGTTCAGGAATATAAAGAGGCGGAGGCGTACGGCGGTTCTCAATTTCCACAGCAGGAATATCCGACATATATTTTTCTGCCAGACGGATAATTTTCTTGAAATCATATTGTCCTTGAACGAAAAACACCATATTCCCCGGCTGATAGAACCGACGGGTAAAGGACAGGACATCTTCCGTGCGAAAACTCCTCAGAAGTTCCGGTTTCCCCAGAATGTTTCTTCCCAGCGGATGATTACGGAATATCATATCTTCAAAATCATCGAAGATCAATTCGGAAGGATTGTCTTCATAGGATTGGATTTCGTCAATAATCACTTCTGTTTCCTTTTCAATCTCATGTTGCGGAAAAGTAGAATGGAATACAATATCCCCCAGTAGCTCAAGCGCACGTTCCAGATGTTCTGTCAGGAAGGCGGAATAGACAACCGTTTCTTCTTTATTCGTATAAGCATTGAGGTCACCGCCTACATTCTCCATTCGGTTGAGAATATGCCAAGCTTTCCGTTTCACCGTTCCCTTAAAAATAAGATGTTCTACAAAATGAGCCATTCCCTGTTCATTTGCCGCTTCATCACGGGTGCCGGCATCAATCGCAAAACCACAATAAGCTACTTTTGAAAGCGTCGGTTCATGGATAATACGCAGGCCATTAGGTAATGTATATTCGTTGCAATGCATTGTTTTCTACTTCCTTATTGAATTAATGCCACAAAAATACAATAAAACTTATTGCTGTTTATAGAAAATTGCAGATATTTGTGGACTATAACAGTTACAACGTATATGGAAAAGATAGGAATTTTCTGTTCTGCCTCTGAAAACATTGACAAAATGTACTTCGAAAGTGCTCGCCGAATAGGCGAATGGATAGGACAGACAGGCAAAACGTTGATTTACGGAGGAGCCAACCTCGGACTTATGGAATGCGTAGCACGCACCGTAAAAGAAAACGGGGGTAAGGTCATTGGAGTAGTCCCGACCAAACTGGAAGAAAATGGTAGAGTAAGCTCTCTACTGGACGAGGTGATTCATACCCGCAACCTGAGCGACCGCAAAGATATAATGACGGAAAAGTCGGATGTATTGGTGGCACTGCCTGGAGGCGTAGGCACACTCGACGAAGTTTTCCACGTTATAGCTGCCGCTTCTATTGGCTACCACCACAAGAAAGTTATCTTCTATAACGAATATGGTTTCTACAACGAGCTGCTGAAAGCACTCAAAACCTTGGAAGAAAAAGGCTTTGCCCGCCAACCTTTCTCAACCTATTACGAAATAGCAAACACTCCGGATGAACTAAAAGAAAAAATAAACTGATCATATGATAGACTCCATTAAACAACTTTTGCAACAGGAAGCACAGGCTGTGCTCAATATCCCTGTAACAGACGCTTATGAGAAAGCAGTACAACTTATTGTTGAACAGATACATCAGAAGAAGGGAAAACTAGTAACTTCCGGTATGGGGAAAGCCGGACAAATTGCGATGAACATTGCTACCACTTTCTGTTCTACGGGTATTCCCTCTGTATTTCTGCACCCTAGCGAAGCACAACATGGTGACTTGGGTATCCTGCAGAAAAATGATTTGCTCCTGCTTATCTCCAACTCCGGCAAGACGCGTGAAATCGTCGAACTTACCCAACTTGCTCACAATCTGGACCCGGAACTGAAGTTTATCGTTATCACGGGAAATCCAGATAGTCCTTTGGCGCACGAATCGGATGTTTGCCTGAGTACCGGTAAACCTGCCGAAGTTTGTACGCTGGGTATGACTCCTACTACTTCGACTACTGCCATGACTGTTATCGGCGATATTCTGGTAGTACAGACCATGAAGGAAACCGGATTCACCATTGCCGAATATTCGAAACGCCACCACGGAGGTTATCTGGGAGAAAAATCAAGATCACTATGCGAAAAGTAATCGGTATCGGAGAAACAATCCTCGACATCATCTTTCGAGGCGACCAGCCTTCCGCAGCCGTACCGGGAGGCTCTGTATTCAACGGCATCGTATCCTTAGGCCGGATGGGAGCAAACGTCGGTTTCATCAGCGAAACCGGTAACGACCGCGTGGGAAACATTATCCTGCAATTCATGCGTGACAACAATATCCCGACCGACCATGTGAATGTATTCCCTGACGGGAAATCACCGGTATCTCTGGCTTTTCTCAATGAGCAAAGTGATGCCGAATATATCTTCTACAAGGATTACCCCAAACAACGTCTCGATGTCCTGTTCCCCAAACTGGAAGAAGACGACATTGTCATGATAGGCTCCTACTACGCCTTGAATCCGGTATTGCGGGAAAAGATTCTCGAACTGCTCGACCAGGCGCGCGAGAAAAAAGCTATTATCTACTATGACCCCAACTTCCGTTCTTCACACAAAAACGAAGCGATGAAACTCGCTCCCACCATTATCGAGAATTTAGAATATGCGGATATTGTACGAGGCTCATTGGAGGACTTTTTCTATATGTACGGCATGCAGGACGCGGACAAGATATACAAGGATAAAATCAAATTTTACTGTCCTCGGTTTATCTGTACTGCGGGAGGAGAAAAAGTATCACTCCGTACAAATTTAGTTAATAAAGATTATCCGATAGAACCATTGGAAGCTGTCAGTACCATTGGAGCAGGTGACAACTTCAATGCCGGGCTGATCTACGGATTACTTAAATACGACGTCAGATATCGTGATTTGAACAACCTGAACGAAGCAACCTGGGATAATGTTATCCAGTGCGGAAAAGACTTTGCCGCAGAAGTCTGCCGGAGTTTCAGCAACTCCGTATCCGTAGAATTTGCGGAAAGCTATAAATAATACCCGCGAAATAGAATAGCGGTACAATATTTTATTAACTGATAAATGATAGTTGATTCAACTATATTGACTATCTTTGCACCCGAAATAAAAGATATACAGAGATTTAATGAAGACATTTGAAGAGCTTGGCGTTTCTCCGGAGATACGTAGAGCAATTGAAGAAATGGGATACGAGAATCCCATGCCGGTACAAGAGGAAGTGATTCCGTACCTTTTAGGAGAAAATAATGATGTAGTAGCTCTTGCACAGACAGGAACAGGTAAAACAGCCGCATTCGGCCTGCCCTTGCTCCAACAGATTGACGTAAAGAACAGAATTCCACAATCGCTTATCCTCTGCCCTACTCGTGAGCTTTGTCTCCAGATAGCAGGAGATTTGAACGATTATTCCAAATACATTGACGGGCTGAAAGTACTCCCGGTATACGGTGGTTCTTCTATTGACAGTCAGATACGCAGCCTGAAACGCGGTGTACATATCATCGTGGCCACTCCCGGACGTTTATTGGACTTAATGGAGCGCAAGACCGTATCCTTGTCCACTATTCGCAACGTGGTAATGGACGAAGCGGACGAAATGCTGAATATGGGATTTACGGATAGTATCAATGCTATTCTTGCCGATGTTCCCCAAGAACGTAATACGTTGCTTTTCTCTGCAACAATGAGCCCGGAAATTGCGCGTATCTCAAAGAACTATCTGCGCAACGCTAAAGAAATCACTATCGGCCGCAAGAATGAAAGTACCAGCAACGTAAAGCACGTTGCCTATACCGTTCATGCTAAAGATAAGTATGAAGCACTGAAGCGTATCGTAGACTATTATCCGCAAATTTACGGTATCATTTTCTGCCGCACACGTAAGGAAACACAGGAAATTGCAGATAAACTGATGCAGGAAGGTTATAATGCCGACTCATTGCACGGTGAATTGTCACAGGCACAACGTGACGCCGTGATGCAGAAATTCCGTATCCGTAACCTGCAACTGCTCGTTGCTACGGACGTAGCTGCCCGCGGGCTGGACGTGGACGACCTGACACACGTCATCAATTACGGATTGCCGGATGATACGGAAAGCTATACTCACCGTAGCGGACGTACAGGACGTGCCGGCAAGACAGGTACTTCTATCGCCATTATCAACCTGCGTGAGAAAGGGAAAATGCGTGAGATTGAACGTATCATCGGCAAGAAGTTTATTCCCGGAGAAATGCCGACTGCAGCAGGAATTTGCCAGAAACAGTTACTTAAAGTAATTGACGACCTCGAGAAAGTAAAAGTAAACGAAGAGGAGATTTCTGAATTCATGCCCGATATTTACCGTAAGCTAGAATGGTTAAGTAAGGAAGACTTGATTAAACGAATGGTTTCTCACGAATTTAACCGCTTTGCCGAATATTACCGCAACCGCGCAGAAATAGAAGTACCGACCGATAGCCGTGGCGAACGTACCGGAAGAGGTGACCGAAAAGAAGGTGGTTTCGAAAAAAGAAGCCGGAAAGCTGCTCCGGGCTTCAACCGTTTATTCATTAACTTAGGCAAAACGGACAGTTTCTTCCCCAGTGACCTCATCGGCTTGCTGAATAGCAATACACGTGGACGCATTGAATTAGGACGTATCGACTTAATGCAGAACTTCTCTTTCTTTGAAGTTCCCGAAAAAGAGGCTATCAATGTCGTAAAAGCTCTAAGCCGTGCGAAATGGAACGGACGGAAAGTCGTAGTAGAAGTATCTAGTGAAGAAGGCGGAAAAGGACATGAAAACGGTTCAAGTGAACGCAAAGGCGGAAAACGATTCGGCAAAGGAGAAGATCGTACTCCACGCTACGACAATAAAGATAGAAAAACAAAAGATGCTTCTACCAAAGGTCCAAAATCCGGCAAAAAAGAAAAACCGAGTCGTGCAGAACGAGGCTATTCGGATGCTCGCGGTCCAAAAAAGAAAGACGACTGGCAGGAATTCTTTAAAGACAAAGAACCAGACTTCAGTGAAGAAGGGTGGGCACGCAGAAAACCAAAGAAATAAAAACTTTCAAAGCAAAAACCATAGAATTCCCCTTTTGAGGGAATGGTTACTTCTTAAAAAAAGTTGTACCAAAAACGTTTACATAACCTTTTATAAGGTGAGTTCAATATTATTGCTGTCCGCTAAAACTTTTTGAGCC
>ERZ791624.82-NODE-82-length-68598-cov-2.854413_pt1 | contig 68598 bp, 51 predicted proteins | sample MGYA00510058_ERZ791624 | MGnify/ENA primary metagenome ERZ791624 (study PRJEB30046, sample SAMN00715158) | human gut metagenome | study: EMG produced TPA metagenomics assembly of the A metagenome-wide association study of gut microbiota in type 2...
CGAAAAAAGACGACAGCAAATTGCTGTCGTCTTTTTATTAACCTCTTTCTATTACACCCCAATGTTGTTCGAGACACAACACCCGCAAAGTTTTTACTGTTCCGCCGTACTACTTTAATCAAACTCAAACTATAGAACCTGAATCAGTCCATGTACGACAATTTAACTGATGATCAGGCATGAACAACACGATGTGATTACAGGTAAAAAACACATCGAAATGGGATTTTTATAACTATTCCACTACTACTTTATCCTCAGATGGATCAGGCTCCTCATACGCACCTTTCAGCGCAGGGCGTACGACCATAAATGACGGGAATGAAGAGATCAATGCCGACCGATTACGCGTTACGTTCAGCCAACAATTATAACTAATAATCAGCAACTGTTGCCGAGCAACAAATTCACTAAAGGGAACGGATGGAGGACAAACCTCAAGCGATGGACCGTCTCCCCGATGGTGACGCAATTCGCGTTTGAGCTGATCCGAAAAACTTGAATCGGCTACGCGCAACGTCACCTCAACGCCCTCCATAATAGCATTAATTTCGTTGAGCATCACCCGATCCCGCTCGTCAAGCAACAATACCCCGACCCTGTCAGCTCCTTTAAACTTACGATTCACAAAGACGCCAACCGTACAAGAGACATGGGTAAATAGACGACGAGCCTTATCTCGAGTCGATTCACCGGGAAAATACATCTGACGTCGAATCTGACGTCGGATCCGATTCAACTCTTCGGCCAACACCAAATTGCTACGCCGTGGAACCACATAATCATGAATAAAGTCCGGACCACCACCTAACAATACAAAATCATAAGACTTGCGATGAATCAAATCGATCAAATCTTTCAAATAGTGGTCGGTCACCCGATAGCTGGTATCGATCTGCAACTGCATTCGTTGTGCTTCACTACGCAGAGGGGCAAAACTCTCGGATGAATATCCATAAGCATTCATCGGGTTGGTTTCGGTTCCAATCGTATAGTGAACTGCCGTAATGTGAATACGATCCATCACCCGGCCACACAACAGTTTGATCACCTTCAGGAAAAAAGGAGCACTGCTCGGCCTTGCGAATGAAATCAGAACTCGAGCTTTAATAGAAGGTTTGGCCTGTACCGGTTCGCGATGAGGAAACAACCGATCGATCAACATCAAAGTCGGTGTCGCCATAAAGGTTGTGAACAGAGCCATGATGACGAAAATCACATAAATCGACGCTGGCAATATCCCCATTTCGTAACCGATATTGAGCACGATCAGCTCCATCAAACCACGTGTATTCATCAAGACACCGATCGAAAGGCTGTCACGCCAGGACTCCCCAACAAAACGTGCCGAAAATGCTGCTCCAGCCAACTTACCGACAATTGACACCGCCACAAACAATGCACAGACACCCCAAAGATGAGGCGTATTCAAAGCGCCGATCTCGGTACGCAATCCCGTGAAGACAAAGAATAGCGGTAAAAAAAGAACCAATGCCACATCTTCGACCTTTTCGGTCATGATCCGTCGGAAGCTCAGATTGGAAGGCATAATCACGCCGGCAACAAACGCCCCAAACAGTGCATGCACTCCCAACACCTCCGTAATATATGAGGAGAGGATCAATACCAGAAAGATAAAAGCCACCAAGGGTTTGCTGATAATCTCCTGACTATTGTAAATTTCACCGAGTTTGCGCATGAAGGGACGCACCAAGCCGAACATAAACAGCACATACACAATCACGCACAACAGAGTAAACCCTGCACTGGCAACACTTCCTGCTTTGGCAATGGCAATAATGGCGGCCAGCAGGCACCATGCCGTAATATCATTGTTGGCTGCACTGCGATAGCCAGCATACCCATCGGGGTCTTGCCCAGATTACGTTCCTGAATAATTCGGGCCAATACCGGAAAGGCCGTAATACTGACCGATATGCCGATAAACAAAGCAAACGGCACAAATGTAGTGTGTCCGGCTCCGAACTCTGGATAGACCTGCCAAGCTAAAACCGTACCGAGAAAAAAGGGAACGATAATACTGGCATGGCTGATCACCAGCGTTTGACTTCCCTTTTTACGCAGGATACTCAAATCCAGCTCCATCCCGATAATGAACATAAAAAGGATCAGACCGATCTGGCTGAGGATATTGAGTGATTCGAGGGAGGAATCGGAAAACAGAAAACCGAATGTTTCAGGAAAAAAATGGCCTAATACGGATGGCCCGAGCACAATGCCCGCTACAATCTCTCCAATTACACCCGGTTGGCCCAGATATTTAAAAAGCCATGAGAAGATCCGTACAGCCACCAAGATCGAGATAATCTGCAACAACAAGACGGCAACCGGATGGTGCAACCCCTCAAACAACGATTGTGTAAACAGCACGTATGGTGCACTGCTTGTGTGTTCGGAAACGGTTGCTGATGGAACGGCCTGTTCAGAAGTTGCAGACAACGCCTTTTCGGAAGCGACATCCCACAATTTTCCTTGCTGAATGACCATCCAGAAAAGCACTCCGAAGATCAACAGCATCAACACATAGAAAATATAATTGCGTTTAGCACTGGATTTCATAAGATGTCTCGTTCTTCTACAAATATAATTTTTTTTTCGAAATTACCGAATAGCTCCATCGCCTTCTATCCTGCATTGGCGCATATCCTGTTTCACTATCACCTACTTCCGCGCATTGCAAAGCGATCCAAACGCACACTGAGTATATCACTATCTCTAAACCAAATCACAAGTCAAACTGCCCTTTAAACACGCACGTCGCAACACTCAACCCATACTTACAAAAAAACCGGAGTGCTTATTAAAGCACTCCGGCATTTTATTTCCATACAGTCTTGCACTGCATGAGGTCCTATCAACTTCACGTAAAACAATCGTTTCTCATCTGTTTTACACTGCACTACGTTATCCTTTCAAATGGGTTCGTCACAGACCAGCCCCAGCACGCAGTGCGTCGCTATCTTATACTACTTTACCAAATGATTGGTTGCCGTATCCGGGAAAACAACCCACGGCTTGAAACTTTTGGCCTCCTCGAAATCGAGCAGCGCATAAGAAATGATGATCACAACGTCGCCAACTACACACTTGCGAGCCGCCGGACCATTCAAACAAACTGCACCACTACCGCGCTCTCCTTTAATAATATAGGTCTCCAGACGCTCCCCGTTATTAACGTTGACCACCTGAACCTTCTCACCCGGGATCATGTTTGCTGCCTCCAACAACTCTTCATCCACAGTGATACTCCCCACATAGTCCAAATTGGCCTGCGTGATGGTTACGCGATGAATCTTGGATTTCAGTACCTCTATTTGCATGATGGTATGATTTCGATTATTGATTGTCCGGGCCATAACCGCCCATGTTGTCGATCAAACGAACAGCACCGGCATGTACAGCTACACATCCCCGTGTCGTTACCCCCGCTTTCCACTCGCTCAGCGGCTGAAGCGTATCAGCATCTACAATCTGAAAATATTCTACTTCAAGCAGCGGATTGCTATTAATCCGATCGATTACAAAACGTTCGGTCTCCTCCACCGTAGCCGTATGCGAAAAGTCAACTCCGGCGCGCAGGGCTGCACAAATCTGTGGAGCTGCCGCACGATGCTCTGGCGTCAGCAACGCGTTGCGTGAACTGAGTGCAAGGCCGTCCTCTCCGCGAACAATCGGACAAGGAACGATCTCAACCTTCAATTGCAACTGACGCACCATAGCGCGAATCACAGCAATCTGTTGAAAATCCTTCTCGCCAAAATAGGCCCGATCCGGTTCGACAATCGCAAACAGTCGGCTCACCACCTGCGCCACACCATTGAAATGGCCTGGACGATGAGCACCCTCCATCACCTTATCGGTCAATCCGAAATCGAATTGCCGAGTGTCCGGTTCAGGATAGACATCCTCTACCGACGGCGCATAAACCATATCGGCTCCAGCTGCCTCCAACAACTTCAAATCCGCATCCAGCGTACGCGGATAGCTGCGCAAGTCAGCCGGATCATTAAATTGGGTGGGATTGACAAACACACTCACCACCACTCGCTCGCATTCGCGGCGGCAACGCTCAACCAGAGACGCATGTCCCTGATGCAGCGCACCCATCGTGGGAACAAAGCCCGTTAACACCTTCTCTTTGCGCAAAGCTGCAGAGAGTTCGGCGCCCTTAGTAAAAACTTGCATCAGATCGATTGCTTTAGTTTACAAGCCCCTAAAAGTACCCCGCAAAGGTAGAAATTAGATTTAGAATTAGCCAACTTTTCGCTGAAAATAATACCTTTGCATACAATCTAAGCTACAAACAACATGAAAAAAACAGCTCTGATAATGATAATTACCGCCGCCGCAGGATTGGTCGGCTGCAAGTCCGAACCACAGACAGAAAAGCAATTCGATTGGGTAGTCGATCGTTTCGATGACATCAAGGTATTGCGCTATCAAGTACCCGATTTCGACACCCTTTCACTGGATGAAAAGAAGTTGATCTATTACCTGAATCAGGCTGCTCTTTGTGGTCGAGACATTCTCTTCGATCAAAACGGCCGTTACAATCTGCGCATCCGCCGCACCCTCGAAGCCATCGAACAGGGATACACCGGGGACCGCAACAGCGAAGAGTTCAAAAAATTCGAAAAATACCTGAAAAAGGTGTGGTTTGCCAACGGCATTCACCACCACTACTCACTCGACAAATTCCTTCCCGAATTTTCGGAAAGCTATTTTGACGAACTGATCGCAGCCACTCCAGCGGAATATTTTCCACAGGACTTCCAACCATCGGTAGAGGCCGTAATTGCCGAGATCAAGCCAGTGATGTTCGATCCGACCCTCTTCCCGAAACGGACCAATCAAGCTGCCGGAGCCGACATGATCGCCACCTCGGCCAACAACTATTATGAAGGGGTCACCCAACAGGAGGTTGAAGACTATTACAAAAAAATCATCGACCCGAACGATAGCACTCCGATTTCATACGGCCTCAACAGCAAATTGATGAAAGAAAACGGCCAGATTGTCGAAAAGACCTGGAAGGTGGACGGCATGTACTCGGCAGCTATCGAAAAGATTGTTTACTGGCTCGAGCAGGCCTCATCCGTAGCGAAAGGCGCCCAGAAACAGACCATCGACGAATTGATCGGTTATTACCGTTCAGGAAACCTCTCACAATTCGACACCTATAGCATTTCGTGGGTGCAGGACACCCTCTCAAAAGTGGATTTCGTCAACGGATTCATCGAAACCTACGGCGATCCGCTCGGATACCGCGCATCATGGGAAGGTCTCGTAAACTTCCGCGATGAAGAGGCAACCCGCCGCACCGAAACCATCAGTGCAGAGGCTCAATGGTTTGAAGATCACTCCCCGATCGATCCCAAATATCGCAAAGAGAAAGTTAAAGGTGTATCCGCAAAAGTGATCACCGCAACCATCTTGGGAGGTGACTGCTATCCTGCTACCCCGATCGGCATCAACTTGCCTAACGCCGACTGGATCCGTAAAGACTACGGATCGAAATCGGTCACCATCGAGAACATCACCCATGCTTACAACGAAGCAGCCAAAGGAAACGGTTTCCTTGAAGAGTTCATCTATGATCCTGCTGACATCGAGCTGCAGAAACGTTACGGTGAGTTGAGCGACAACCTCCACACCGACCTGCATGAGTGCTTGGGACACGGTTCGGGTCAGTTGGCTCCCGGTGTCAAGACCGACGCGCTGAAAAACTACGGTTCAACCCTCGAAGAGGCTCGGGCCGATCTGTTTGCCCTTTACTATTTGGGAGATCCGAAGCTGGTTGAATTGGGACTCGTTCCATCGTTCGATGCAGCAAAAGCTCAATATCTGCACTATATCCTCAACGGTATGATGACCCAGTTGGCTCGTATCCAACCTGGGAAAGATGTCGAAGAGGCACACATGCGTAACCGTATGCTGATCGCCATGTGGTGCTACGAAAAAGGACAACAGGGAGAAGGTGAACCCGTCATCAAGAAGGTAACGCACGACGGCAAAACATATATTGAAATCACCGACTACGAACGACTCCGTGAACTCTTTGGTGAAATGCTGTATGAGATACAACGAATCAAGAGTGAAGGAGATTATGAAGCCGGCAAGGCTCTGGTCGAGACTTACGGTGTAAAAGTGGATCAGAATTTGCACAACGAAGTGCTGAAACGTTACAGCAACCTTAACATCGAACCATACAGCGGCTTTGTTAACCCGGTTTATAAACCGGTTATGGAAAAGGGTGAAATCACCGACGTAAAGGTCGAATATACCGAAGGTTACAAAGACCAAATGTTGCGCTACTCGAAAGACTACTCTTTCCTCCCTTCGGTGAACTAAGATTGCCGAAATAGGTATAGAACAAGCACTGCTCCCGGAGTTCCGGGAAACTCGACAAAACGCAATTTATTTCGACAAAAGGCGTTGTAGAGTAGTACTCATAAATGTCTTCCGAAAGGTTGACAGGAAAGGTAAATTCAACAATACAAAAGACGAAACAGGATGAACAAAAAGTGTATCATAACCGTATATTATGAAATATAACTCTTTGTGATAACCAAAAACCTGCTGAAAGTATTAACTTTACCTGTGAAAGGATTACAAACAGTGACTGCAACGCAACAAGATATTGTCTCATTAAAATAACTGAGTATCATGAAATTTCTGACTGAAGAAAAATTGACCATCGTCGGCGCAGCCGGTATGATCGGTTCAAACATGGCCCAGACTGCCATGATGATGCATCTCACCCCAAACATTTGCCTCTACGATCCATTCGCCCCGGCACTGGAGGGTGTAGCTGAAGAGCTCTTCCACTGCGGTTTCGAGGATGTTAACCTCACCTTCACCTCTGATGTTGCAACCGCATTCAAAGATGCAAAATACATCGTCTCTTCAGGTGGAGCTGCCCGTAAAGCCGGTATGACCCGCGAAGACCTGCTCAAAGGCAACGCACAGATCGCAGAACAACTCGGCAAAGACATCAAAACCTATTGCCCCGATGTAAAACATGTTGTCGTGATCTTCAACCCGGCCGACATTACCGGTCTGATCACACTGCTCTACTCAGGTTTAAAACCCTCACAGGTATCTACTTTGGCAGCTTTGGACAGCACCCGTCTGAGAAGCGAACTGGCCAAATACCTGAAAATGCCTGCATCAGAGATCAAAAACTGCCGCACCTATGGTGGTCACGGTGAGCAGATGGCCGTATTCGCATCAACTACCGAAATCAACGGCAAAAAGCTCTCTGACATGATCGGCACCACCATCCCTGCTGCTGATTGGGATGCACTGCGTCAGCGCGTTATCCAGGGCGGTAAAAACATCATCGATCTGCGTGGCCGCTCTTCATTCCAAAGCCCTTCTTACCTGTCTATCGAGATGATCGCTGCCGCTATGGGTGGTCCTGCTTTCCGCTGGCCAGCTGGTGTATATGTAAATACCGAAGGTTTCGATCACATCATGATGGCTATGGAGTCTTCGATCACCAAAGATGGTGTAAAATACCACAATGTTCAGGGTACTGCCGAGGAGATGAAGACTCTCGAAGAGAGCTACAAACACCTCTGCGCACTGCGTGACGAAGTGATCTCATTGGGCGTTCTGCCTCCGATCGATCAGTGGCACGCACTCAACCCGAACATCGACTAAGTATCAAAAAAAGCGGATCGGCTGTTTGACAAGAACAGCCCTTCTACCCAGGTGAATCCTGGTCATACGAATAAGAGAGGGAGTCAATAGACTCCCTCTCTTATTTTATATCTCTATATCAAGACAGACTCCCTATGATCTATTTAGTTGAAAACATTCTGCTCCTCAAGTCTAAAGACTATGGACGCAATACCCTGGTTGCTCTTTGATATTCCGTTCTGTTTGTCACCGGAGGTCTCAGGGTGTATAATGGTCAATCAAAAATAAAACGTAACCGAGCAAAAACCGTCATCCTAAAATGCTCCCCTGTCTATTGATGCGATCAAAACCGGCTGTGCAAAGTAAGCAACACTATTACAACAGTCTTCTCTTCAGACAGCAGATTACGGGCAGAATAAACATCGCAATACACACCGAGAAGATTTTCCTGAATCAGGAATTGTACGTTTACCTTATCACTCATTGACAGCATAAAGCACGGCACATCGGAGTTGCTGCAATAACTCATTGGATACCTGTTCGTACTGATCTCTCTGCCCCAACTTGTCAGCAATCCCTGCAGGTGAATCGTTCCACGATCCCATTCCTCCGAAAAGATCCGCTACACCGGCTGTTTCGAACATGCGCCGGTTATGCACCGGTAATGGCAGTGCGGGTTCTGACGTAACGGTAACTTCACCATCCAAAACGGACAGGGCACGATGAAAGATCTCAGCAAATTCCCCACATCCAATTTGCCGGGAGAAGGCTTCAATCCGAATCAATGCCTCTCTGAAACGTTCAGTATTGTTCTCCCACTGCAATTTCCGTTTGAATATTTCGGGAACGTGACTCTCCTCGTAAACGACATCCCATCCATCTGATTGGGAATCGGACAGCCATACGGATCCCCAAAGTCTTACTCTACCATGACGAAAAAAACAGGCCAAAAAATTCGGAGATGTATTGGCAAATGCAAGCGAATCCCGATTATCAGACTTTGTTGACGTAAGATATTGCAAATCGACCAATCCTTGTGTCCGGCATCGCTCAAACCATTCCGAAACACTTCCGACCGAGTATGTTTTGGTTCTCCCAAACCATTTTCGCTCCCGAAAACGAAAGGAGGTACTATTCACATACAACTGTGGATCATACACCAATGACGTTCCCGCCCGTAGGGCTTGTCGAGCTGCCACCAATATAGAACAGGCTTGCGCCATATCCCCTCTCATACACACTCCTCCTTATCCTTGCTATATTCAATTCATCGAACCTTTAAATAAAAATCGGACGGCTTGAAGGCCGTCCGAAATCACTCAACAACTATTTCGTTGTTTCGGAAGATTGTCCCGTTGAAGGATTCTTTACATATTTATCGAGCCAACCGAAGAACTCACGCTGCCATACCAGCGAATTCTGCGGTTTGAATACCTGATGCGCCTCATTTTCGAAAGCAACCAATCGAGCGGGAACTCCCATCAACTGAGCCGCAGTATAAGCCTGTAAATTCTCCGTATATGGAATTCGGAAATCATTCAACCCAGAGAAGATCAAAATCGGGGTATCCCAGTTCTTCACGAATTTGTGCGGCGAGTTGGCATACGAACGTTTAGCCACCGGACTGTCGCTCCAATAAGGACCTCCCAAATCATTGTTCGGGAACCACAACTCCTCTGTTCCGCAATACATGCTTTCGAAGTTGAACATACCGCAGTGTGCGATAAAGGCTTTGAAACGCTTGTTATGGTTGCCGGCCAAGAAATAAACCGAATAGCCACCATAGCTTGCTCCAACGCAACCCATGCGGTTCTCATCGGCCCACGGTTCACGAGCCACATCATCAATTGCACTGAGGTAATCGCGGATGTTCTGTCCACTGTAATCGCCCGAAATCTGATCGAGCCACTCCTGACCGAACGACGGCAAACCGCGACGGTTCGGAGCCACAACAATATACCCTTGAGCTGCCATCAACTGATAGTTCCAACGGTAGCTCCAACGCTGGCTAACCACACTCTGAGGACCGCCCTGACAATAAAGCAATACCGGATAAGATTTGGTCGAATCGAAGTCAGGAGGCAAGATCACCCAAGTCAACATCTCCTTGTTGTCGGTGGTCTTTACCATCCGCTCACGAACCTCACCCATCTTGATATTGTCATAGATCTCCGCATTAGTATTGGTCAACTGGGTCAAGGTTCCATCCGACAAATTCACGGCAAACAGCTCAGTCGGCGAGCTCAACGTTGTACGCTCAGCCACCAACTTACCACCACCCATCGTGAAGGCATTCAGATCGTGTGCACCGCGAGTCACCAACTCTACCGGTGAACCGTCAAGACCCACCCGGCAAAGCTGATAAGTAGCCCGGATCGGAGTCAAAAAGTAGAGTTTGTCATTGCCATCCCAAACCACGTTTCCGGCATTGTAATCAAAATCTTTGGTCAAATACAGCTTCTCACCGGTACCCAACTTTGTCACAAAGAGACGATCCTTGTCCGACTCGTTACCGTCACGCTCCATACTGGTGAAGGCCACCATACTGTCATCGGGCGAAAAGCGAGGATACTTGTCATAACCCATCATCCCTTCGGTGATGTTGGTCGTCTTGCCGCTGGCCAGATCATACAGATAGATATCCGAATTGGTGCTCAAAGCGTACTGTTTGCCCTTCATCTTTTTGCAGGTATAGGCCAACTGCGTACCGGCATTGTTCCAGGCAATCTCAGCCGCATCGAAATAGGGAGCCATCGGTGCATCCCACGGCTCTCCCTCCATGATGTCCACCCCTTCTGCTACCTTACCGTTCTGCAGATCGGCCACAAACAGGTGCAGATAACTGCCATCATCCCAATAGTCCCAGTGACGGGCCATCAAATCGTCATAAATCATCGCCTTCGAATCGGGCAGATCAGGGAAGATCTCAGATGAACGACGTTTTTCAACCTGAACTCGTTTGATATAATAGAGTTTATCCTCTTTCGGAGACACACCGAAACCTTCGATACCACCTTCGATCGCTGACAACTGACGCATATCACTGCCATCGGGTTTGGCACTCCACAACTGAGCATCACCACTCCGGGTCGAAAGGAAATAGATCCGACTGCCATCTGCACTCCACTGAATCGAAGCCTCCTTACCGGCTCCATCCGTAATCTGGACCGCTTCACCACCCTCGGTCGGTACGGACCAAATGTGCGTGGAACTTTTATCATCCTTCATACTGTAATAGCTCACCGTATAGAGAACGGTCTTGCCATCAGGCGATACGGTCGAACCTCCAACACGCCCCATCTTCCACATCACTTCGGGGGTCAGAATTCCAGCACTCTTTTCAGCTTCAGTCAATGAATTATCAATCTTCATCGGGTCTGCTTTTTTACCTGCGCCGTCACCGCATGCAACCGTCAAAGCTGCAACTGCTCCTGCCAGCAACAGGGTTGTCGATCTCTTCATCTTTTTTATCTATTTTGTTTTATCATTTAGCGATTGGGTCAGTAGGAAAAGAGACACAATAGCTCCCCACACCCTTAAAGCCAACACACCAACCGTCTAACACCTACAATCAGCTCTGCACCAACACAGAGTCCGCTGCAGGCACCGTCTGGGCTATTTCACATAACCGCCTGCGGTCAATACGTCACGAATCGTGAAATAGGTGTTTTCCAACTTGGCTGCCAACTCCGTCTGTGGCACCCAAACAGCCTGCGTAATACCTTCAACGGTTTGGGGAGCGAGAACCTCTTTACCATCATAGCTCATCCGATACCAAGAGGTCTGTTTCAACACCCACTCACCGTGAAGCTGATAACAATGATAAGTATGGGTAATAAAATCGCCCCGTTGCAATCCCGAGAGGCCGCACTCTTCACTCACCTCGCGAACAGCACACTCCTCGATCTGTTCTCCCGGTTCCAATTTGCCTTTCGGCAAATCCCACCGGCCATTGCGGAAGATCAGCAACAAGCGACCCTCCGGATCGGACGTAACACCACCACCTGCCTGAATAAACCGCTGCGAAGTACGGAATTGGGCGAAAACCTCTTCGATATCGTCCGAAATCACCGCAAGACGCTTGCTATTCTGAACTTTTTGCAACAACTTTGCTATTGAAAGCGGCTCGCCTGCTGCGGGCCGGAAAGTGACATACGAAGCGTCGTCCGGCTGTTGAGCCGTGAAAAGCACGACACTGTTTTCGATATAAACCTTATACATAAAGCACGAAAATGAACGATTCCGCCAAACAGATTGCCGGAAGTTTATTGCAAATTAAGGCAATTAAATTAAATCCGACAAATCATTTTACATGGGCTTCAGGCTGGTACTCGCCGATCTACTGCGACAACCGCAAAATACTCTCCTACCCCGCTGTCCGCAAACAGGTTTACGAAGCATTTGCCGATCTGATCGCTGAAAAATATCCCGAAGCCGAAGTATTGGCCGGCGTAGCTACCGGTGCCATTGCACACGGCGTACTGGTGGCCGAAAAGATGGGCAAACCTTTTATTTATGTACGCAGTGCTCCTAAATCACATGGATTGACCAATCAGGTCGAAGGTGAGGTAAAACCCGGAGCCAAAGTGGTGGTAATCGAAGATCTCGTCTCCACCGGCGGCAGCAGCCTGAGCGCTGTCGATGCTTTGAAAAAGGCAGGTTGTGACGTACTAGGCATGGTTGCAATCTTTACTTATGGGTTCCCGACTGCTGAACAGAATTTTACCAATGCCGGCGTGAAACTCGATACGCTGAGCAACTACAATACCATGATCGAAATGGCTATTGAGCAGGGTTATGTTCACCCGGATGAACTGGAGACCCTCAAAGAGTGGCGTCGCGATCCCGCCTCGTGGAAAAAATAGTTTTTATGATTGAGACCCTGTTCCCTCATCATGAAGGTATGGAAACAGGGTTTCATACTATCAACAACACGCCTCAATAAGCGATTGATTCCTTTATCCGAGAATACAATTCGTACAGTGATTGTAGCAATTGCAGAGTGGAAAATCCTGTTTCGACCTCTGTGTCCACGAAAAGGAGAATCAACAAAACATCGCCCTGTCACCACGTACATGTAATAAACTGGATACAACAAACTGAGGCACAACATCATCCTCTCTCTTAAGAATCTCAATCACATGGAAAGATACGAAAGCAAACATGTTCAAATCCTGCAACCGGCTTCAATAATATACGGCGTGCTCTCCGATTTCAACCACCTGACCCCCGTACTCGGAGACAAAGTCGAAGGTTGGAGTGCAACAACCGACACCTGCTCATTCAAAGCACAAGGTTTTCAGATCAACCTGCAAATGGTGGAAAAGGTTGAACCTAAATTGATCAAAGTGACCGGAGCCGATGGATCTCCCATGGATTTCACCTTTTGGTTACAACTGGTCAGCGTCAGCGATACAGATACCCGCATGCGCATTGTACTCGATGTCAAATTGCCGCTGATGATGAAGATGATGGTAGGCAAAAAGCTGGCAGGTGCAGTAGATCAGATTGCTGATCAAATTGCCGAGGCTTTCAACCGCATCCCAGCAGGAGCCACCATGCCCGGGCAATTTTAATAAAGATCCGGACAAAAGGCAGATAGTTTAATTGGCCTTGCGGCCTTATTGTTTCGTCAATCTGGATCTATCCCCAAAACAACAGATGCCGATGAATTTATCTAATTCATCGGCATCTGTTTTATTATTTTCAGGCAAGCTAATCATGCAAGCAATCGATTCCTAAAGCCTCAAATCAACAAACCCAGGCCCAATCTATTGCAAATTCACATTGGCTTATATTAACATTATGCAACCAAAATTGAAGATTACTTCTCTTTACATTCAATCTACAATCAACGTATATGCATAAAAAAACGTCTGATAAACAGTTGTTTATCAGACGTCGTTGACCCACCAGGATTCGAACCTGGAATGACAGAACCAAAATCTGCAGTGTTACCATTACACCATGGGTCAAACAGACCGTTCATAAGAACAGGCTCGCAAAGATAACGATAATTTTTATTTCTGCAACGCCTTAACTCTTTTCTAATAGTATATTCTTACTTAAATCCTTAATTTCCGATGACAGACATGATCTGTTCTGTCGCCCCTTTGTGAGACTGAACATACTCGGCACATGCTGCACTGCTGTGTTTCCACGCCTCCACAGAGGTCAACAAACCGGAAAACCACTGCTCCAACTCATCATAGTTCGATATGCTGCAAGCTCCTCCGGCTGCAATCAAATCACAAGCCTCCTTGAACCGGGCATAATTGGGACCAAAGGCCAACGGCAACCCAAATGTAGCCGCCTCTAACGTATTGTGGATGCCGACACCAAAACCACCACCAATATACCCCCACTTGCCATAACGGTAAACTGATGACAATATGCCGATCGTGTCAATAAACAACACACCAGCACCCGCCAGATCACTCTGTGGAGTAAGTTGCGTATAGCGCAATGCCGGACGCTCAATGTGAGCAATCATCCGCTCGATCCGGGCAGACTCAATTTCATGAGGGGCTATGATAAACTTGACATCGGGATGGGCATTGATCAACTGCAACAACAACTGCTCATCAGGCGGCCAGGTACTGCCGGCCACAAACACATTGGCTCCATTGGCAAATTGCTCCACCTCGGGCAACTGTTTGGCAGCCTGCGCAATGGCATACACCCGATCAAAACGGGTATCACCAGCCACCTCGGCCCGATCGATACCGACACCTGCCAAGAGCTGCAAAGACTCCTCATTTTGAACAAAGAGACGATCAAATGTTCCGAGAACCTTTCGAAACATACCGCCCCACGGCCGGAAAAAGGATTGTCCCTCCCGAAATATACCGGAAACCAAATAACATTTCGCTCCACTCCGTTGCAGCGCGAAAAGATAATTGGCCCAAAATTCATATTTGACAAAAACCGCTATTTTCGGGCGAAATATGGCCATAAAACGACGCACGTTGCGCGGAGTGTCAGCCGGCAGGTAAAAGATAAAATCTGCCCCACTGTAGTTCTTTCTCACCTCATATCCCGAAGGAGAAAAAAAGGTCAATAAAATCTTCCAATCAGGATGTGCTGCACGAAAAGCCTCGATGACCGGCCTCCCCTGTTCAAATTCACCCAAAGAGGCACAATGAAACCAAATTACCTGATTCTCGGCAGAAAGATTGGATACGTTCTCAGCCTCCTCGGTATGCGCACCCGTAACGGTCTGACCTGATTGCTTGATTTGCGAAACATTCTCCGCCTCATGGCTAACCGATTCAACTGCATTTTGCTGTACAGTTTCAGCCATACGACGAAAGATTCCGCGACGGCCATGACACCACAAACGGGCCTTCTCATTGAACAACCCAGCGACATGTAATCCGGCATCAAGCAGATAGATGCCGACATTATAAAACAACCGCATGCCGACTATTTGAGAATATCTTGCAAACCTTGTGGATTCAACACCTCGACACTCTTGTCATCGCAACGGATCAACCGTTTTTTAGCCATCTCGTCGAGCACCGTCCGCAATGCACTGCGGGTTGCGTCGAAACATGAAGCGATCATTGTAATATCAGGCATATCTAACGACTGTTTGGTCGCACTGATATGTTCGAGCAGATAGCTGGCCACCTTCTCCTGCAAGGATCGGAATGAAAGGTAGTAGATCTTACGAGACCAAACATTGGCCCGATTTGACAAAATATCGACAAAATTAGAGAGAATCAATACATTGGATTGCATCAGTTCAAACAGGAATCCCCGGTGAATCGTCATAATCGTCACCTCTCCGTCAGCAATCACATCGATCGGCAAACGGTTATATCCACCAAACAAAAATGCCGGTGCAATCAGTTGCGGAGCTTCAATCGGTTCGATTTCGGCACTGCGACCTGATGCATAGGTCATTTTGCCGTGTACCGTCCCCTTCAAAATAATCATCAACCCTGAATAGGCTGTATCGCGCCGTGCGATCAGATCACCGTCATGATACTCATTCAAGGTATAGTCCCCACCATCGGCAAGGAGATTCTTGATCTGTTCCTCTGTCAAACCTCTGAACAGAGGGCACTCTTTCAATGTCGCATACATAAGCCCAAATTTATGGTTTAGGTAAAGATAATCTTTTTGCTGCAATATTCCAAAGCTCAAGCTTCGTCAATCAGGGATAAAACAGATAGGGCTGCTCGTAATGAACAACCCTATCGATTTTATCATACGTCTCGATCAGACGATTAATAATATTTTACTCGGTAATCTTTAACATCTGCCTCTTCAACGAGCACTTGCGAAATACGCTCAGAGAGGTAAGACTGTGCCATAGACTCCAGACGAGCACGTTCACTTTCCGGAGTCACATTGTCTGCCGGACGACGATCCGTTACATCGAACAGATAAACACCAGCAAAACCTTCAACCGGTTTAGAAAGTTTACCCGGCTCAACTGCGCTAACTGCACCAATCAGGGCTGGTTCCGCACCAACACCGTCGTTTACAAAGAAGCTGTTGAAATCAATGTCAGTTGCGGTCTTCACCTCTGCACCACATTTCTGGGCTACAGCATCCAGTGAAGCACCACCTGAAAGACTGTCGGCAAGCATCTGAGCTTTAATTTGACGACGCAATACTGAGGCGATCGACTGAGACACCGTCTCAATCGGAGCGATACCGTCCTCATGGATGCCGGTCAACAAAGCAACCACGTAGTTACCGTTCACCTCGGTTACAGGCGAAACTTCGCCCTCTTCTTCTGCAGTGAAAGCCCAACGAACCACTTCACGTGAGTTCTCCATACCGTTAATGTTACGCTCGGTGTTATAAATGCGTGCTACGCGTTTCGACAAAGCGTTGTCGGCAACAGCCTTTTCAAAGTTCTCTGCAGAGCCGTTCGCAGCCGCAATAAACTGGCTTACCTTGCCGTATACAGTCTGCTGGGTCATTGTACTCGGCTCAACCTCTTGCGTAATGACAGCCAACAAAACTTTCTTAACCGGAGTGCTCTTTGCTGTCACCTGTCCGATGTGAATACCGAAACGGGTCTGAACCTCAAAATAGTCACCCACTTTATTGTCAATCACAGCCTGTGAGAACTCTTCAACCATTTGTTCTGGCTGGAAAGTGCCCAAGTTACCGCCATTTTGTTTAGCTTGAGGATCGATCGAATATTTATCAGACAGTTCGGCAAAAGAGGCTCCACCCTTCAAAGCGGTCAGAATACTGTCTGCCGTGGCCTGTTTGTCTGCCGGAACCAAAATATGGCGAGCAGTGATCGAGTCGGGAAGCATCTTCACATCAGCTACGCGCGCCATCATCCAAACATCGTTATCGAGTTTGGGACCATACATATTTTTGCTGTCAGGGCCAAAAGCATAAGCTGCCAATTCTCCGGTCAACTGGTTTTCGCTCAAATAACGATTTACAGGTTGGTTCTGCGAATTGAGTGTTGCATACTGGAAAGGATTCTCAGCAGTAGCAAACTCAGCAGCAAGCTCGTTCACCTGTTTCTCTGCTGCAGCGTAATCCTCCTCTGAAGGCAGTACGTCAAATACAACATACTCGATCTCACGTGACGCATTCTGACGGAAAGCACGTTTGTGATCGTTATAATATTTACGAACTTCTGACTCAGAAACATTTACAGTAGAATCAGGGATTGCTGCATAATCTTTAACGATATAGGCAATATTGCTCAAGTTGTTGGCATTCTGTACGCCCTGCTCTACCTCAAGCGAAGTAACATACATAGCCTTGCTGACCAAATTGACATATTTCGCAAAAACACGCTGTTTGATCATCTGAGCCTTCATGTAGTTCCATACCATGACTCCTTTACCGGTAGCATCCTGATCCAGATTGGAGACAAAAGCACGCAGCATAGCCGGATCGTAAACGCCAGTATTGGGGTTGACAAATGTACCAGTCACCACCGGTGACAGATAAGTACCATCCACCATATCCGTCTGCTCTGCCTCAGAAACAACCAGACCTGCATCCTCGAAACCGGGCGCAAGAACATATGCGTTCAGCAAATTGTCCCAAGCAAAATTCTGAACCTGCTGTTGCTCCTCATCGCTGAGAGCCTCGCGTCCAGTCATTACCTGCTGAACCTGGGTTACATAATCTACCTGCTCAGCATACTCCAACTGACCGATCTTGTTACCGTCGATCTCGCCCACCCGCATCTTGCGGTTCTGCATCATATTGCCGGTCGATGATAAATCGCCCAAAAGGAAAGCCAACAACGCGATACCGATTACGATCGATACGATCACACCGCCTCGCGTTCTTAAAGTGTTGAGTGTTGCCATATTATAAAAATTCGATTTGTTTTTTGCACCAAACGGAACCTTTTATTCAAAATTCTTTCCGTTAATGAAGTCCAAAGATAATAAAATTCCTATAAGCCCGTTCGTCAACGGACTATTTTTTTAATTCTGAGCATTCTTCGCACTGGCAGAAGTCGTCAAGGTAATCCGCAACAGCTCGATTTTAGACAATTCCGTCCGCAAAACCCGAATCTTCCGATTCCCATCCAAAATGGTCTCGCCAACCGCAGGGATGCCCTGATACCGATCGATCACATAACCGGCCAACGTGTCATACTCATCCGATTCCGGAATGCCCAAATGATATTTTTCGTTGATATACTCCACCTCCAGACGTCCCGAAAAGATAAACTCTCCCTCTCCCATCTGCTTCTCAACCAAACTGGGATCGTCGTGCTCATCCTCGATCTCTCCGAAAATCTCCTCGAGAATATCCTCAATGGTAATCATACCTGCCGTGCCTCCGAACTCATCGATTACCACCGCAACCGAATGCCCCTTTTTGATGAATGAGGTCAGCAGTTTTTGAGCCGGCATGCTTTCCGGGACATAGTCGATCTGCTGAAGGATCTCATCTATGGAAGAGGGCTGTTTAAACAGACTCTTGGTGTTGACATATCCGACAATACGGTCGATATTCTCCTCGTAAACCGGCAACCGGGAAAAATGGGTATCAATAAAACGCTCAGTCAAAGTTTTAATGGATTCGGTGCGTTCGATGGCCTCAATATCCACACGGGGTACCATACAATCCCGTACCAACAATCCCGAAAAATCGAGCGCATTCTGAAACAGTTTAATATCCTTTTCATTATCATGCTGCTCATCTCCTTCCGACGCCTCGTCTATCAAATGCGCCAAATCGACCCGATCAAAAGTTTGGGCTCCCTGACGCGTATTCACCGGCAGACCAAAAATGCGCAAAATCAAGGTTGAAATGAAGGTGGTGATCCGTGCCAACGGATAAAACAGCAGATAAAAAAGAAAGACCGGTACAGCAAAACTCCGATAATAGAAATTGGGATTGATCCGCACCACCGCTTTGGGGATGTATTCGGCTACAAAAATGATAATGATAGTCGGTAAAACGGTCTCTATCAAAAACGATCCACCCGACGTGACGTGCCACCCGAAAAGGTCGAGCAACAGGTGAATCAAAATACTCATCTGCAAAGAGTAGATGACCAACGCAATATTATTTCCGACTAAAATCGTGGTGATATATTGCCCGGAATGGCGCGAAAAGAGGCCTGCTATATATGAAAAAAGCGGGCTGCGACTCTTCTCAATTTCCAGTTTTAGCTTATTCGATGAGATAAAGGCGATCTCCATACCTGAAAAAAAGGCTGAAAAGAGCAACGCCAATAAAACAACAAGAACAGATGTCAGAATCATATTGCTATACGGTCAATAACCGTCTTCTTTTTCGTATCAATACACTCGCAGCCCCATTGTCACCAACGAGATCGCATCCAATCATTTAAACTTTCAACAACCCAAATTCGCAGGTCCGTTCCATGGAGAAACTGGGTCGGTTTATCAAGACAGTTGCCTTTGCACCTCCAAAGCATACTTTATGCATACTTTCTCTCGCACAAAAATACTGGAAATTTCAATACATTGGAAATCAAAGGAGTTTTTACAGGCTATTTCTCCATTGAAGCCTAAAAATAGATACATTTTCGACATCCTCTCTATGCAGCAAAAAGGCCGAATCCAAATTCAACCATTTCGATGTTTAATAAAGGAGACAGGAGATCAAATATCTTGTTGCAGACAAACGGAGTGAACTCCTGTTCAATTCTCGTGAATGCATGCAGGTCACCAAACACAAAACAGGTCAAACCTTTTTGAACTCCCGTCCTATCGGTGTACCCTGAACCCACAACGACACCATGTCCCTCCACCACCAAACGAATGGAGGCAATGTGTTTTGTTTGCTTTGAACAATAAATAAAACCTTAGTTGTTAAATAGAGAGCTGGAAAGAGATCAGATAGAATAACCCAAGCTGGAAGACTACAACTTTGGTTTGGCTACCGCCTCTCCTTCACGAATGGTAGGAAGATCTGTTTCCGCATCGGCAGGTGTAGTTTTGGGCTTGATGGAGGTTGTATCCGGTGAACGATTCGGCTCGACATCCACCTCAACACGCCCCTTCGGACGACGGAATACAAACTCCTGAAACCGATCATCCGATTCAAATCCCTCTCCAATGATGACACTCTCGCCATCATTCTGGGTCACTTTCGAATCAACATTCGAATAGATGCGACCACTCTTCTGATTCCAAAAAAGCTGCTCTGTCTCCAGTTTTTGTCCTTGAGCATTGGTTGCAATGACATTCCCTTTGGCCTCCCACAGCTCTTGCTTCTCGAGAAAAATCGCATAATTGGCTGTCAACGTCGATTCAATGGTGTGAGTCGTATCGTTATAGGTCTCAACTTTCACCCCCTTGCGAAACTCCATATAGGGCTCCTGAGCCAATTCATAACGCTCCAACAACGGTGTCTCAAAACGATAAGAAAGATGACCATTCTTCGAATAAACCAAACGCAAATTTTCACTTTGCTGAGTCATCATGTTCTGCACATCCGCCGCAGAAGCACTTTTTTTCTGTTTACAGCCAAAAAGCAAGATAGCACTCGCTGCAAAAAGGAGTGCTACCGAAAAACGTATGGTACCGCAATACTTCACGCTCTCAACAATGAATTATTCGTATTTCGGTTTGAGGAACCAGTAATCCTCACCAAAGAGAGACAATTCTATCGAAACCCGGAAATACCGCTCACGAACCATCTGATAGGCACGCGAACTGGCCATTCCTCCAGAGGCCGTTGCCGGCACATTATAGACTCCTGAAGCCGTCAATCCCCGTTGACCCAAATCAAACCCAATATTAATATTCGATAGTCCCTGTCTAATCGGGAATCCGAAACCAAGCGTAATCGCCTTATCATCTATATTGTGGCCGTTGATATTCATGTAATAGTTATTGTACCGAAAGCCCAAACGATAGGACATTCGATTAAAATAGCGGCGCACATCTTGAGGATTGGGAACAAACTGGACACCAGCCTTTATGTAATGATTATTCGAATAGGTAATCCCGTTCAGCGGATCAGGAGCGTTTAAACCCTGCCACTTCTCAAACGTATAATCGAGCAAGGCGCCAAATTTGCGAGTTGTATATGCCAAACCCACAGAGAATGAAGAGGGCAAATAATAATCAAAACGAGAATTTTGCACATCGATCGTATCGACAAAATTGGCCTCTGCAACAATCGATCGAGTCGACTGCGGTCGTAAATTTACCCGCGGACGATATGTCATACCAATCGTAAACTGACGCAAATCATTGGCAAGGAGATTATATTGCGCACCTATGATTACACCGGCTTTTGAATAAATTTCCCGTTGTTTGCCATAAAGCGTTCTTTCCGTTGTTTCAGAAATGACGGGTGTAATAACCGTATTAAAATTACGTGTAATAATACCGTGGTAATAAATCACATCCACACCAAACGCGAAGTTTTTAAACGGGTTCCATCCTAACCCGAATTTAAACTGTGTTGTATTACCTTCTCCCAAATACTCATATACAACATTACCCACATTGGCCAAGATCAGGGGATCCATCTCTGTCATCTTGACTCGATATCCGACATCACTCAACGGAGTCATGGTAAAGCCAAAACCAAGACCTCTAGTCAAGGGAATCAACATATTGATATCCCGAATATTAAAAGTATTGTAACTAGTCTTAGCGTCGGCAGTATTGGCATAGGTGTTATACATCTCACCGCCCACATTAAACAAAACCGAACGTGGCATAACCGATGCATAAGAGGCTGGATTTAAAGAGTTCATATGCAGATAATTGCTATAAGCAACACCTGCTCCACCCATCGAGCGGAAAAACGCCGAACCCTGGACCGACATATCGCCCAATCCGTAAAATGTGTACGGAGAAAATGCACTCAAACTATTGCTTTGTGCAGAAAGGGTCGTCGGTAATAACAGCAATAATGCCCCGAGTGCACCCAGTAAACGGTAATTATTTCGCATTGTACTCTAAAATTCGGTTCAGGCCGTAGGCGACCAGATCATAAGTTGCAAATATCGTCTTTTTTACCCTTTTAGCAAAGAAATTACTATCTCCGCCCGTAAAAATAATTCGTAACGACGGGTATCGTTTTTCCAAATCGCGAATGTATCCTTCGACCTCATAGACAATGCCATTGACTACACCGCCTTCAATAGCACTCACCGTATCACGTCCCATAAAGATCTCTCGATCGATCAACTCACATTGCGGCAAGCGATGTGTAAATTGATGCAAAGCCCGAAAACGCAAAGTAGCTCCCGGTGAGATATTGCCCCCCAGAAATTCACCTTCAGCAGAGACCAAATCACAAGTGATAGCCGTACCAAAATCGACAATCAGCACATCGCTGTTCGGATAGAGAGTGGCTGCCCCAACAGCTGCAGCCAAACGGTCAGGCCCCAATGTTTCCGGCGTAGCATAGCCATTGCGGATCGGGACCGCAACCCCATGTCCAAAATGAATGAAGTGTTGCACACGACGACGCAACAACGCTTCAATGGCTTCTATAGTCTCCCCCTGCTGAGCCGAGATAAGAATAGCTCCCGTAATAGCAGGAAAATTATCGAGCAGCTGCTCAATATTCATTTCCGACAGCGTGTCTGTACGGAAAAAATCGACCACTTGACCGTTCTCGATCACGGTCAATTTGGTACAGGTGTTTCCAATGTCAATGGTCAGGTTCATTCGGCAGGTAATTTGGCAGTTTCACGCTCCAATTCCCGAAGCGTCGCAGTAGCTGCTGCAATATCCTTAATATTTCTAACTACAACAGATAGCTTATTATTGTTCTGACGGAAAATAAATTTGCTTCCCGGACGACTCGCCACCCGCAGAATCCGCCCGAAAAGATCGCTTTTATAGTATGCAGAATTCTGATTGTGAACAAATTGCAGGATCATAATGCCGTTTTTGACGATCGCCTTCTCAAAACCCAATCGAACACAGATCCACCTCAACCGCACAATATCAAACAGTTCGTGCGTTGCTGTGGGAATATCGCCGAAACGATCCACCAATTCCGACTCAAAACGTGCCAACCGTTTTTCGTCGGTGATGCTGTCCAACTCCCGATAGAGCCGCAACTTCTCACCTCCACTGCTCACATAGCTATCCGGAATCACCGCTTCCCGGTCAGTCTCGATCTGACAATCTGAAATATAGGTAATTCCCTCCTGTTGAGATGCCATACCGGGGAAAGCAACCGGTTTACGCTCTGATGGAGTCTCTCCTTTTTCGCCCGATTGTGCCGGAACGGTTGTTGCACCTGCTTTGGCCAACTCCTCTTCACGCAATTCGGCCATCGCTTCGGTCAAAATCTTCTGGTACGTTTCAAAACCAATATCGGCAATAAAACCGCTCTGCTCGCCACCCAACAGATTACCCGCACCACGAATATCCAAATCCTGCATCGCAATATTGAAACCGGCCCCCAAATCAGAGAACTCCTCAATGGCCCGCAACCGCCGCCGTGCATCGTCCGAAAGCGTCTCTGCGGGTGGTGTAAACAGATAACAGAAGGCCTTACGATTGGATCGTCCCACACGTCCCCGCAACTGGTGAAGATCGCTCAAACCGAAATTCTGGGCATTGTTTATGATGATCGTATTGGCATTGGGGACATCCACACCCGATTCGACAATGGTCGTCGCCACCAACACATCGAACTCGCCATAGATAAAGTCCATCATCAGCTTCTCCAGCTGTTGTGCAGGCATCTGACCATGCCCCACTGCCACACGAGCCTTCGGGCAAAGGTGTTCGATCAGGCGACGCATATTTTCGATGGTATCCACTTTGTTGTGTACAAAGTAAACCTGCCCGTTGCGCTGTAACTCGAAATCGATCGCCTCCCGAATCAGATCCTCATCGAACGGATGACACTCCGTCGCAATCGGCTGTCGGTTGGGCGGCGGAGTCGAAATAACCGACAAATCGCGCGATCCCATCAACGAGAACTGTAACGTCCGCGGAATCGGAGTGGCCGTCATGGTCAGTGTATCGATATTGGCTTTCAGCTGACGCAACTTCTCTTTGGCAGCCACACCGAACTTCTGCTCCTCATCAATGATCAACAATCCAAGATCCTTGAATTTCACGCTCTTACCCAAAATCTTATGGGTACCGATCAATATATCGATTTTGCCATCAGCCACCTCCTTGAGAATCTGATTGGCTTCGGCAGTACTCTTGGCCCGGCTCAAATGTTCGATCCGCACCGGGAACTCCTTGAGTCGATCACAGAAGGTACGATAGTGCTGCAATGCCAAAATAGTGGTCGGCACCAAAACTGCCACTTGCTTCGAATCATTCACCGCCTTAAACGCCGCACGAATCGCCACCTCGGTTTTACCAAAGCCCACATCACCGCAAACCAGCCGATCCATCGGCGTACGAGCCTCCATATCGGCCTTCACCGCCTGCGTCGCAGATTGCTGATCCGGCGTATCCTCATAGATAAACGATGCCTCCAACTCATATTGCAGATAGCTGTCCGGCGAGAAAGCAAACCCTTCGCTCGCTTTGCGCCGTGCATACAGCGCGATCAGCTCGCGGGCAATATCCTTGACCGCCTTCTTCGTATTCTGCTTCATGCGCTGCCATGCCCCCGATCCCAACTTGTAGATCTTGGGCGGCTCGCTATCCTTATCCTTGTATTTGCTGATGCGGTGCAAAGCGTGGACGTTGACCAACAACACATCGTTGTCACGATAGATCAACTTGATTGCCTCGTGTACTTTTCCGTTCTCAACCGTACGGGTCAACCCGCCGAAACGGCCCACACCGTGGTCGATATGCACCACGTAATCCCCCACCTTCAGTTCGTTCAGCTCCTGAATGGTCAGACTCTCACTGCGGTCTATCTCCCCCCGGATCTGATAACGGTGGTAACGATCAAACAGCTGATGGTCGGTATAACAACAATGGCGCGAAACATGATCAATAAAACCGCTATGCAGCGTCACATTGACCGCTTCAAACGGAACGTCACGTTTGCCAATCGAATTGAAGATGTTTCGCAACCGTTCGATCTGCGCCTTATTTTCAGTCAGCAGGCAGGTCTGATACCCCTCACTGCGGTGAATGCGGATATCATCGGCCAGCAACTCAAATTTCTTGTTGAATTGAGGCTGCGGGGATGTATGGAATGCAACCGTATGATCTGCCGCCCGCTCTTTGAGGTTATCCCGCAACAACACCATTGTCTGCCCCTCCGTATCGGCCAAGAAAGCCTTACGACCGGTAACCAGCGTATCGATCTGTTTGGGATCTTCCAACTCGCCGAGTAGTTTGGTACGTATTTCCTGGAACCGCTTCAAAGTGTGCTCCGGATCCGCAAGCCAATAGGTCGCCGTTCCCGCAAAAGCCGGGAACGAGACGCGCTCCCCGCCGGAAACGGTATCCTTCAGGTTCGGAACCACCTCCACCTCTTGCAGCCGGTCAATCGAAAGCTGTGAGGTCAAATCGAAATGGCGGATCGAATCGACCTCATCACCGAACAAATCGATTCGGTAAGGTCTGTTATCAGAGTAGGAAAAAATATCAACGATACCGCCTCGGATCGAATATTGACCCGGCTCATAGACAAAATCGACACGCGAGAAGTCATTATCGATCAAAGTCTTTTCGATCATCTCGGTCGAAAGGGTATCCCCCACACGCACCGTCAGGATACTCTCCCGTAGCCGTTTCATGCCAACCACACACTCCACCAACGCTTCGGGATAGGTGCAAAGCACCAAATATCCCTCCGTAAAGGTGCGGATCGCATTGAGGGCCGTGGTACGCTGTACCATGCCGGAGGGATCCTCCTGGTGGAACTGGATCGAACGTTTATAGGCTGTCGGAAAGAAAAGCAACCGATCGGGATCCAAAAACGGAGTCAAGTCGTTGTAAAGATAACCGGCCCCATCCCGATCCTCCATGACGAAGACATGAATGCCACCCCGATCCCGGACCGCTCCTGCCGCCACGAGTGCATACGAAGAGCCGACCAGCGAATCCAATCCGATGACGGTTCCCCGGCTCTCCATCAATCGCACCAACTCCAGATAGGGCTGTTGCGACAAAAACAGTTCCTGTAACTGTTGTGCGGTCATATCATTTCAATCGAAGCGGTCAGTTTAGACCAACTCCTTGTTCCGGCGATCGAAAAATTTGGTCTCGATAATGCCGGTATGGCTATTCGCTACGATACGGATGAAACATTTATAGCGCAACATCCAGCGCAAACGCAGTGAAAATATTCCTTTCGTCAAAAAGGCCGCCACAACGGGACTTACCCGCAGACGGATATAACGCTCGCCACGATCCTGTGCGAAATAGGCGATCTGATTCTCGATCTGCTCGTCAAGTAGTGCGGCCGGAGCAACAGTCCCGGTTCCATGGCAGGTGGGACATACCTCCCGCATATCGACCTGCGTCTCGGGACGTACCCGCTGGCGTGTGATCTGCATCAATCCAAATTTTGACAGGGGCAAAATCGTATGTTTGGCCCGGTCGGCCGCCATCAACCGACGCATCTCCTCAACCAAGGCTGTACGGTTTTCGCTCTTGTGCAGGTCTATAAAGTCGATGACAATGATTCCACCCATATCGCGCAGACGCAACTGACGGGCAATCTCCGCCGCCGCCGCCAAATTCACATCCATGGCTGTCTGCTCCTGATCGTCATCCACCTTGGCCCGGTTGCCACTGTTCACATCCACCACATGCAGCGCCTCCGTGCGTTCAATGATCAGATAAGCCCCCTTACGCAACGAAACATACTTCGAGAAGAGGGACATGATCTGTTTCGACACATCGAAATTGTCGAAAATGGGCACACTCCCCTTGTATAGCTTAACGATCTTCTCCTTTTCCGGAGCAATCGTGCGGATATAGTCACGCATCTCCTCATAGGTGGATTGATCATCGACCCAAATGCTGCTGAACGACCCATTGAGCAGATCCCGGATCATTGTCGTGGCCCGGTTCATCTCCCCCAATACCAACGACGGAGCACTCTGCTGTTTGAGGTTCTCCATTGCCTTCTCCCACTTGTGGATCAGCGCCAGAATATCCTGCTCAATATCCTCGGCCGGATGGCCTACCGCTGCCGTACGAATGATCACTCCGTAATTGTTGGGCAACACCCCCGAAGCTATCTTCTTGAGCCGGTTACGCTCCTCGTTGGAACGAATCTTCTGTGAAATAGAGATCTTGCCGGAGAAAGGGATCAATACCACATTACGTCCTGCAAGTGAAATATCGGAAGTCAACCGCGGACCTTTGGTCGAAATGGCCTCCTTGGCCACCTGTACCAGAATCGTCTGGCCACTGTTGAGACAACTGGCAATCTTACCGCTCTTACCCAGCGGCTTTTCAAGTTTCAGCCCTTCGAAATTGATCGAACGCTTGTTATTGGTCAGAATGTTCACCATCTTCTGCAACGAGGTGAACTGCGGACCCAGATCGAGATAGTGAATGAAGCCGTCCTTCTCGTGTCCCACGTTGACAAAGGCCGCATTCAAGCCGGGCATGATCTTCTTGACCTTGCCCATGTATATATCGCCCACCGCATAACCCGAACGACACTGCTCCTTGGTCAATTCGACCAACTGCTTGTCCTCGAACAGTGCGATAGTAATTTCGCTGGCTGTTACATTTATGATCAGCTCTTTATTCATATATTCAGTTCTGCTACCGGCGCCCATACGCCGAAGAAGGGTGGTCTCGAAACCCAAAAATCCGTTACCATCCGGAAACACTCATCACTCCGGGTCGCAACGGTCTATACTCCTCCTTGTTCTCATCGCGACAGACTCTCATCTCTGACAACTCTGCAATACCGCACGCTGTCGACTTTACAGGCATTTTGCTCTTCAACTCTCGCCCCTCAGACTCCGTATCGCGTGCCTCCTCGCAGACAATCCAACTATCTGTCGTCGTATCTCTTCAACAAAACAACTCCTCAAAACTCGCCAAATACCAACGAGTTATCGAGCTATCTTATTATTTTCAATAAGGACACTCCCCTATATCCATCGTTCACAAGTTCCACATCTCTTCTTGCTTCTCCAGCCACCCAAGAGACTCATAAAACCTGTGCTTGTAATGCAAATAAACCTAAAGTCCCGAAAAGCGGCACTTTAGGTTTATGACTGTCTTGCATAAGTGGTAAGACTACCCGACTATTTGTTCTTTTTATGTCTGTTTTTGCGTAGACGTTTTTTACGCTTGTGGGTAGCCATCTTATGCCGTTTTCTTTTTTTACCGCTTGGCATAATGATTTTGTTTTAGTAGATCGATTAATTATTTGATGTGAGTTTTCACCTTGCCAGCAAAGCTCTTAGCCGGTTTGAATGCCGGAATGTTATGAGCCGGAATGGTGATGGTGGTATTCTTCGAAATGTTGCGGGCCACCTTTTCAGCACGGTGCTTTACAATAAAAGAGCCAAAACCACGCAGATAAACATTTTTATTTGCTGTCAGAGAATCTTTGATAGCCTCCATGAAAGATTCTACAATCTGCTGTACTTGAGCCTTTTCAACACCGGTGCTTTTCGCAATTTCGTTAACGATATCCGCCTTAGTCATGATTGGAATATTTTTTAAATTATTTGTCGTTTCTCAAGCTCCACCCACCTGACGGGGCATTCAATGAGACGTTGCAAATATATGTGATTATTTTCTAAACAGTGCCACAAAGGTAACAATTTTCCAAAAAAAAACGCCCCTAACTCTTTCAACTTTATCCTTTTTCACCCTCTTGGAGCCATTTTCAGGACATTTTTGCTCTGCTACAGTTTCATCAAACGTCCAGCTGGAAGACATTGACAATGCACAACTTAACATTTACAAACTGGAACTACTGCTCGGTTGACACGGCTCCGGGTTACGTCCACCTTCCCACATTACACACAACTTGACAACCAATCAAGATATCGCAAAAAGCCGGCCAATTCTACGTTCCACCCCTCTATCCAAAGCAAAAATTCGACCAATAAGCCCTTTATGAAAAGCCTTAGGAGATCAGATTCACTTTATCTACCCCCAGCCCCTCTTAACAAAAAACTTCTTGCAGAATCCGTAACGATTGCACGGAATGAATAGCATCGAAATGGTACCCGAAAAAGATCAGCATCGCCTCCATAAACTCCACCCGATCCATACGCCCCAACTGCAAATCTCCCAATCCTTCGGCTTCACACTCCATCAGACGCCCCAACAGACGTGCCGAGGTAGGGTTCATACAGGTACGATGTTGCGGCATTTCATCGCAAAACAACCCACTGCGAATATCGAACCATCCTCCATTGCGATATTCGTTGCCGGGATAAAACCCCAAATAGGCCGATAACCGCACCAAAAACCAGAGATGAAAATTGGCCACTCCGTTCTCCATCCGGTCAAGAGGTTGCACGGAAGGCAGATGAAATCAAAAAGCGGCGGATTGGCCTCCACCTCACGGATCAATCGGTAAAGCACCTCGGCCATGAAGAGCGAAACGGTGCTTTTGCGAACATCGAACGGTAATGAGGTTAACGGAACCAGGTTATGGGCATCTTTCATCCGATGCATCTGGGCATGGGGCTGTTCAATACCCTCAAACTCGAGCAGAAACATCGGTTGAAACAACGCAGTCTTGTTGCCCCGCCCCCGAGACGAACGTACGCCTTGGATCATATAGGTCTGCCTGCCCCCCACATCGGTAAACAGGTAGGCAACCAATGAGCTCTCCCCATACTTGACCGTATGGAGCACCACCCCGCGGGCCTTATAACTGCGAGACACCGCTAAAGGGCCTCCTTCCCGTGCAGAAAAGCAACCAGTTTGGCAACGGCACGACCCCGATGGCTGATTTTATTTTTTGCTTCAGACGACATCTCCGCAAAAGTGAGTTGAGATCCTTCCGGAACAAAAAGAGGATCATATCCAAATCCGCCCTCTCCGTGAGGTTCAGTAGCAATAGTGCCCTCAACTCGTCCTTCAAAGAGATACTCCTTGCCATCCACAATCAGTGCAATAACCGTACGGAACCGAGCCTTACGATTTTCACATCCAGCCAAATTCTTCAACAATAACACATTATTATCGGCATAACTGACATGCTCTCCGGCATATCGGGCCGAATAGACACCCGGGGCTCCATTCAACGCCTCAACCTCCAGTCCGGTATCATCAGCAAAGCAGTTCAGTCCGGTATGTTCATAAACATAACGGGCCTTCTGCAAAGCGTTACCTTCAATGGTTGGCTGCGTTTCGGGAATCTCCTCTGTAATGCCGGCTTCAGTAGCCGTTACCAACTGATACTCCGAACCCAAAACAGCTTGAACTTCGGATACTTTATGTGCGTTGTGCGTTGCAAAAACTATCTTCATTTCATATCAAATTTACGCAGATTTTCATCCGCTGCAATCCGGTCAATGATGGCTCGAACCAACCGGTCAATCATCCGATCTTCCCGGTAATCGGCCGGACATACATAATTAACACGATCATCGTGCAACAATCGTTCACAAGTCTGACGTTTCCGTTCCGAAACCGGATTATAGACTGCAATCGACCTTCCTCCCTGCTGTTTAACCAACCTCATGCAAGGGATATCGGTCGTTCCATCTCCAAAATAGATCATCCTACGGAACGGAACAAGACGCTCCTCCTCCTCGATGTATTCATTGATGCGCTGGCTGTCGTAAACGCTCTCGATTCCCTTGTTGATCTTGAAAATAAATTGCGTTTTGTTCGTATAATTGACCGCTACAGCCGGCCAATAGGCCACGCCATCCACATCATACAAAAACGAACAGGCATAAATCTTACGAAACTCCTTGGCGATTGAAGTTCCTTCAATCATCTCACGCAATCCGGAAGAGTTAATAAAGTGTTGTATCTCGAGACCTTTGGATGCCCCATACGCATTAATTCTCGAAAACCACTCTTCAACCCCTTCATACAATCCAATGCGTGATCCCGACTGTACAAACGCTTCGTATCGCAACGATTTGCCCGTACTTTTAGCCTCGTGCAACATGCGATACATATAGGCCAAAATAGGATCTCCATCCTGTTCGCGAGCCGTATCGTTACTCTCCTCCCAAAAATCACGATTACTCTTGCCCACAGCCGGAATGAAATCGTACTCCTGCATATTGCCGGGCGAAAGCGTACCGTCAAAATCGTAGATCAGGGCCACGATAGGCCGTTGTTCCTGCTGTGACATAATGGGTAATTTTTAGTGATGAAAGTTCTTATCGCTCTTCATGCAACCTTCTACTTGCTCTCACTCTGAGCACTCAACGTAGAATCCGATTGAGCTTTAACCTGAGGTGTAGCTTGCGGTTCAGTATTGATCGGTAAACCTGGGATCGCTCCAGCTTTAACACCCCGAATATTTACCTCAAAAGGTTTCAACCCCTTCTGAAGCTCGATCTGATCCAACGCGGCTTGCCGTTCAGCAGCATACTGCTGATATTCAGCCTCAGGAATTAATACAAGTTGCTCGAAAGCTGTAAAATCAGGCAACGGGCCCAATGTCGTATCAGCCATTGCACACATAAACTCTCCTTCGCACAGAGAAGCAGCAGGCTTGAGTGCTACAGCTCCAAAATTGAGCATCTTTCCATCACGGTCAACACTCTTCAAATAGCAGACACTATCAACTGATGCCGTATCCGCCGAAAGGGGTTCGACCTGAACTGCAATTTTCAATGACCGAGAAGGATAATCCCACCCTGCAATGGTCATCTTCGCAGCTTTGAAACCGACTCCATTAGCTGCAACACAAGGCACCTCACGGCCAATCACTTTTGCAGAGTCCAAACCCAACTCTTTTTTTACCGCGGATGCAATCTCCAGTTTGGTTACCACATACTGCACCTTCTTTTCCCCATCAAGAGTACTTGCAGCAGCTTCGTCCAAACGCTGATATGCTTCTGTTTCAGCGATACACAATGCCGGAATCCGTGCAAAAGTCTTGTTACTCTTACCTATTTTTAAACCACCCTGCGAACATGAGGCCATTGCCACAGCAACGACCAATAAACAAGTAGAAAAAAGAGATTTTTTCATAATTACGAACCACTGTTTTACTTTAGATCTCGACCTTGCGGTCTGACCCAAAACATCTTCACAAAGAAACAAAACCTACAGCAATCCTGCAAATGGTGATTACCAGATTTTTCTGATTGGACATACATGCCTCCAGCCAGCTCAAACACATTTTACGTCACACCCAATCCAGAAGATTTTTATTGTTATTTGGACTCTGCTTACCCTTTTGCAATCCACTTCGCAATCTTGAGATCAATTTACCTGAACGGACTCTCAATAAAAAAACAGGCAGCTTCTTGCGAGCTGCCTGTCCTCGTGTATAATACACTTTTATTTTTCAAACGGGAGTTTCTCCTCAACACCTTGAGGACTCCCATCAAAAAGAATTACTCCATCACAATATTCCAGTTGTGAGTATCGGGTTCCTCACCATATTGGATTGCACGCAGTTTATGATACAGTTTCTTGCACCACTCACCCGGCTCACCGTTGTTGTATGTATAAGTATGGTTGGTAACCGGATCGTAAATGCTGCCGATCGGTGAGATCACTGCTGCTGTACCGCAAGCACCGGCCTCACTAAAGGTCGAAAGTTCCTCCTCTTCGATCTGGCGGCACTCAACCTTCAAGCCCATATCAGCGGCCAAAGCCTGCAAACTCATATTGGTAATGGAAGGCAGTACGGAATGTGATTTGGGCGTAATATAACGACCGTCACGAATACCGAAGAAGTTGGCTGCACCACATTCATCGATATATTTTTTCTCTTTGGCATCCAGATAAAGCACACCAGGATATCCTTTTGCATGCGCCTCCTCCGATGACATCAGACTGGCACCATAGTTACCACCCGCCTTAATGTGACCTGTACCCAGCGGTGCTGCACGGTCGTGGTCACGATCGATAATCACCTTGATCGGGTTGAAACCCTCTTTGTAATAAGGACCTACCGGAGTTACGAAAATGATCAGCATATACTCCTTGGCTGGTTGTACGCCCACTTGAGCACCCGTTCCGAAAAGCACTGGACGAATGTACAACGAAGCACCTGTACCATAAGGAGGAATAAAACGCTCATTGGCCTTAACCACCTTCTTGACCATGTCAATAAACATATCCAAAGGCGGTACCGCCATCCGCAGATAGTCAGCCGAAGAGGCCAAACGTTTGCCATTCTCATCCGCACGGAAGATGCGGATCTTACCATCCATACCACGAAAAGCCTTCAAACCCTCAAAAGCGTCCTGACCATAATGCAATGCCGTTGCAGCCATGTGCAGACTGACCATTTCGTCTGAGGTCATTTCAGGAGTGCTCCATGCGCCGTCACGATAATAGCTGCGTATGTTGTAATCCGTCTTCAGATAACTGAAAGAGAGGTTTTTCCAATCCAGATTCACTTTTTCCATAATCACACTGATTTTAACGTCTGCCGTCCCATTCTTTTCACCGGGATTCATCCCCGGAAATCGTATATCGTATTATCCGATTCAATGCATTTGAATTTCATACTTTTGCCGCAGTCTGGGGCACATCTCCACAGCATGGCGTTCAATGCCGCATCAGCTTCCGACGAATCGTTCATCAACTCCTCGCCACATCTAACATCGCACTGTCGATGCTGTTTTCTCTACTGATACTACCACCTGCGCCGTTTCGGACTCAGATGTTATCCTACTATGGTTCCGCTGCCCACCTTATCTGAAGGGGTCAGCAATACCATCTTGCCGGTTGCATCCTGTCCCATCAAGATCATACCCTGAGACAGCACACCCTTCAGTTCACGCGGTTCGAGGTTAATCAACACAAGCACCTGACGACCAACCAACTCTTCGGGCGTATAATATTCGGCAATTCCCGATACGATCGTGCGGGTATCGATTCCGGTATCGATCGTCAGCTTCAGCAACTTCTTGGTTTTGGCAATCTTCTCGGCAGCCTTGATGGTTACCACACGGATATCCATTTTTCCAAAATCATCGAAACTGATATTCTCTTTCTGCGGAGTCACCTGTTTACCCGCCTCTGCTGCCAGGTTGGCCCGTTTTGTTGCAGCCAATTTTTCGAGTTGAGCCTCAATTACGCTGTCCTCGATCTTCTCAAACAGCAATTCAGGTTTGCCAATCTTGTGTCCAGCCGGCAACAACTCCATGCTTCCGATACTGTCCCAACCAGGTTTGGCGATCTGTAGCATTTTCAACAACTTCTCCGAAGTGAAAGGCATAAACGGTTCGATCACAATCGCGATATTGGCCGTAATCTGCAAAGCGACATTCAAAATGGTCTTCACCCGTTCCGGATCGCTCTTGGCCAGTTTCCACGGTTCACTGTCGGCCAAATATTTATTACCCAAACGAGCCAGGTTCATCGCCACCTTCAAAGCCTCGCGGAAACGATAATTTTCAATATTATCCTCCAAACCTTTTTTGATGGCAGGTATTTCAGCGATCGTCTCCCGGTCATAATCGGTCAACTCACCGGCTGCCGGTACCTCTCCGTCATAATATTTCTGGGTCAATACCAATGCACGATTGACAAAGTTACCCAAAATAGCAACCAACTCGTTGTTGTTACGAGCCTGGAAATCTTTCCATGTAAAATCATTATCCTTGGTTTCAGGAGCATTGGCGCAAAGCACATAACGAAGCACATCCTCCTTGCCCGGGAACTCATCCAAATACTCGTGCAACCAAACGGCCCAATTCCGTGATGTCGAAATTTTATCCCCTTCCAGGTTCAAGAACTCGTTAGCTGGTACATTCTCCGGCAGGATATATCCACCGTGAGCCTGCAACATCGACGGGAAGACAATGCAGTGGAACACAATATTGTCCTTACCAATGAAGTGAACCATCTTGGTCTCCTCGTCTTTCCAATATTTTTCCCAATCTGGAGTCAACTCTTTGGTGGCTGAAATGTAACCGATCGGCGCATCGAACCAAACATAAAGCACTTTACCCTCTGCCCCTTCAACCGGAACCGGAATACCCCAATCCAGGTCACGACTCACGGCACGAGGCTGAAGTCCCAGATCGAGCCAACTTTTGCACTGGCCATACACATTGGATTTCCACTCTTTGTGGTCCTCCAGAATCCATTTGCGCAAGAAGGCCTCATGCTTGTCCAACGGCAGGAACCAGTGTTTCGTCTCGCGCAGAACCGGAGTAGCTCCCGTGATTGCACTCTTCGGATTGATCAGATCGGTCGGATTCAACGTGCTGCCGCACTTCTCACACTGATCGCCATAAGCCCGTTCATTCTGACAATGGGGGCAGGTACCCACGATATAACGATCCGCCAAAAACTGTTTCGCTTCAGGATCGTAATATTGCTCTGAGGTCTGTTCAATAAATTCGCCCTTTTCGTACAACGTCCGGAAAAAATCCGAAGCTGTCTTATGATGTACTGGCGAGGTCGTGCGCGAATAGATATCGAACGACATGCCCAACCGACGGAACGACTCCTTGATGATATTATGATACTTATCCACAATATCCTGCGGTGAAACGCCCTCCTGACGAGCTTTGATCGTGATGGGCACACCGTGCTCATCCGATCCGCAGACCGAAATAACATCCGCACCCCGCAGACGCAGATAACGGGTATAGATATCCGAAGGGATATAGACTCCGGCCAAGTGGCCAATATGCACAGGTCCATTGGCGTATGGAAGCGCCGAAGTGACCAAATAACGTTTAAATTGCTTCATCGTATGGATAACTCTCTCGTTTCGTTAAAAGCGGATTCTCTGCCTCTGTCTATCGAGCATACAGGAAACATCCGTTGTTCGGTTTCTGTTGGGCATATCCCTCCCCAATAACAAACCTGAACAGATAAACTTTGTAAAAGTACATCTTTCAGCTAAAAAACACAATGAATGACACCCAAAATTCTACACCGCCCAACGTCGATTTACAACACACCCTACTGTGGATCAACATCCGGAATCAGCTCTACAACCCGATACCGTTTCTCGCGATGTAACGCCTCCAATACGCCTGTCAACAGGCTTTTAGCCTCGGCAACAGAGCTCTGTCGTTCAATTTTGAGCAGAAAACGGGTCAGATATTGTCCCCGGATACGATCTACAGGTGGGGCTTCGGGTCCCAAAACCCGACGTCCAAAGATCCGGCGCAGCTCATCCCCCAAACGGGCAGCCGCCTCCCAAAGCAGCGTCTTATCCCGATGACGCAACGTCAAAGCGATCAGCCGACAATAGGGCGGATACAGAAAAGATCGCCGTTCGGCCAACTGCATACGGGCCATCGCCTCATAGTCGCCCCGACGCACCTGCTCCAACACCGGATGTCCAGGTTGTGAGGTCTGAATCACCACCACCCCCTGTTCACTGCGGCGTCCGGCACGTCCACCCACCTGCATCATCAGTTGGAAAGCCCGCTCTCCGGCACGGAAATCGGGATAATTCAACAAATTATCCGCATTGAGAATACCCACTAACGCTACCCGATCAAAATCGAAACCTTTGGTAATCATCTGCGTACCGATCAAAATATCGGTATCTCCTCGTTCAAACGCCGAAATGATACGCCGATAACTTTGCGGAGATCGCGACGTATCGGCATCCAATCGATCAATGACTGCATGTGGGAAAATGTCGGCCAACGCCTCCTCGATCTTTTCAGTGCCGAAACCACGCGGTTGCAAATCATCGGCCCCACACGAAGGGCAACAGGTGGGTAACGACGTATGATAACCGCAATAGTGACAGCGTAATGAATGGTCACTCTTATGATAGGTCAACGTCACATTGCAATCGGGACAGGTAGCCGTCCATCCACATTGGCCACACTCAACAAAAGGTGAAAAGCCCCGGCGGTTCTGAAATAACATGACCTGCTGTCCCTGAACCATTGCCTCATCTATTCGGTCAAGCAACAACTTATTGAAATGGGAGCGCTTCTCGCCCCGACGAGCTGAACGCAAGGTATCCGATATCAACACTTGTGGCAGGGAGACTCCTCCATATCTTTCCGTCAACGTGACCAACCCATATTTACCGCTTTGAGCGTTGAAATAAGACTCCATGGAGGGAGTAGCACTGCCCAGCACGCATTTGGCGCCATAAAAAGAGGCCAACACAATCGCCGTATCCCGGGCCTGATAACGCGGAGCGCTATCGCTTTGTTTAAAGCTGTTTTCATGCTCCTCATCGATCACCACAAGAGCCAACCGTGGCAACGGCAACAACACCGACGAACGGACGCCAATCACCAAGCGTCCTCCTTGAGAAACCAGCAATTCACGATAGACCTCTGCCCGTCGATTATCCGTTAAGCGGGAGTGATAGACAATCACGCGATCGCCAAAATAGCCACGCATCCGTTCGATCAGCTGCGTTGTCAGTGCAATTTCGGGCAACATATACAACACGTTCCCACCAGCAGCCAACCGTTCTGCCATCAGGTGAATATAGATTTCGGTCTTTCCACTGCCTGTCACACCATGCAACAACATTACCTCTTTGTCTGCAAAACCGGCTCGCAAGGCATCATAAGCCTCTTGTTGTACGGTCGTCAACTGTGGCAACGGAGCAATACCCTGTCCGCCAGAGACAAATTCGTTTCCATCCTGTGGAGAGGCCTCCAGTTCGACTTGACAGAATACCCCCCGATCCACCAATGCCCGGATAATCGCAGTCGACACCCCTAAACTCTCCCGTGGGACCAATGGCCACGACCCAAACACAGTCTGACCAGCCTCCACAGAGGTGTTTGAGGCTCCTTGTTGCTGGTGCACCGAATCCGCAGCAGAATGCGCCGACTCGGGAGTAATCGTCGTATCTAAAAGTGCATTTTCATGCAATCTTGCTTTTGTGGAAGCAGGAACCTCTCTTGGCTCCTCAAGTGCGAAGCCTACACGGGCCAAATACTCGGTCACCGCTTTGTATTGTGTCTTGGCTCGCCCCAATCGATCCAACACGGCATGCAACTGCGCTTCGCTATCGATCTCATCAACCAATCCCACATGCGGAATCTTAGGCGGATGATACCCCCCGTGTAAAGTCTCCTGTTCAGAATAGCCATCCAGTTTCAATTTGGCCGGTAATGCAGCCCGCATTACCATGCCCAATGGGCACATGTAATAGTTCGCTATCCACTCCCATAGCCGCAACTGCTCGGGCAAAACCGCCATCTGCTCATCAATAATACTGACAATAGATTTGATGCGTTCGTATGGGGGACGATTGTCGTGCAGCCGCCAAACAATTCCTGAGTAAAACTTTCGAGCTCCGAGCTGTACCATCACCCGCATCCCTACACGCAATCGCAGACACATCTGTTCCTCCACCGCAAAGGTCATCGGCGGCGTAGCCAGCGGAAGTATTACATCGGCATACTGCATTGTTCGAACGCTAAAGTTTATCTAACAGCCTCGGTAAATCAAGAAACAAATTGCTTTTTGTCCCGTTCAAACCGGACAAAGACAAAGATAGCCCATTTTTACTACTCTTTCCGTTAAATTTTGTTACAGATCGTTGCTGATTTGAAAAATCGTGCAGATATTTACGTCATAAAACTTCTATTGTATTTATGTGTATTTATGGGACAGCTTTCCAAACATTCCGCACTCAAAGTATTTAAGGAGTACCTCCTCATTTCAATCGGTTTGATGATGTATGCCTTTGCCTGGACTACCATCCTGATGCCCGCCGAAGTTATGGGTAATGGCGTCAATGGCGTCGGCCTGCTGATCTATTACGCTACCGGAGGACCCAACGGAGGAGTTCCTTTGAGTATTTCATTTATTGTAATTAACGCGCTGTTTGTACTGCTGGGGTCCCTGCTCATCAGTCTGCGGGTGGGTGCCAAAACCATATATGCCATCCTTTTCCTGACCGCTGCACTCGGATTTATGCAAGGTGTCATCCCTCCCGATCTGCTCGGCTTGCAAAACGACAAAATGCTCTCCTCCATCTTGGGTGGTGCCATTGCCGGTATCGGTGTCAGCATCTGCTTCATGCAGGGAGGCAACTCCGGAGGTATGGATATCGTGGCGATGATCATCAACAAATACAAGAATATCAGTTACGGCAAAATCCTGATGACCATGGACGGCATCACGATGGCATGTTCGATTTTTGTATTTAAAGATATTTCAGCAGCCATTTACGGTTTTATCATGGTTGCCACTTACGGTTACACCATTGACGCCGTCATGGCCGGAAACCGCCAATCAACCCAGATTTTGATTGTATCCCAAAAATGGGAAGAGATCGCATCCCGCATTTATGATGCCATGCACCGTGGTGTAACCCTGATCGACGGCCAAGGGTGGTACAGCAAAAAGAACATCAAACTGGTCATGGTAGTTTGCCGTAAAAACGAATCCAACATCATGTTCCAGGTGGTGAAAGAGGTGGATCCCGATGCATTTATGACCTTCGGCAATGTCATGGGGGTTTATGGCCTCGGATTCGAAGCCTTGAAAAAATAAGCCTGTTCAATTACAAGCTCGCATAGTAAAATGCGGATCATCTGACATGCTATGCGAGCCTCACTCTAAAAAACGTCTCCCGTGGTCGGATACCTGCAAGAAATTTTCCGCCTCTTCTATCCGGAGCGGTGTGCAGCTTGCGGTCGTATTCTGCCGGAAGGCGTTTCGCTATTCTGTCCCCATTGCCAATGGGACATGCCGTTAACGGGCTATTGTTCCATTCATGACAATCCTGTCTATGCCAAATTCGGCGGATTAATTCCAGTTCAAGAGGCATCGTCATGGCTGTTCTTTACCACCCCAAGTCGTTATCGAGACCTGATCCACTCATTCAAATACAGAGGCACATGGAAATTATGCAATCAATTGGGCACTTTGATGGGATATGCACTTGCTGAAGGGGGCCTCTATCAAGATGTCGATTTGATTTTGCCTGTACCATTACATCCATTCCGCAAATGGCGCCGAGGCTACAATCAAGCTGAATATTTGGCGGAAGGTATCGCCAAAGCTCTCAAACGTCCTGTCTGTCGCGATCACCTGATACGCAAACACTACAATCGATCACAAGCAACTACACTCAAGCGCCATCAGCGCTGGGAAAACGTACAGAATATTTTTGCCGTACATCATCCAGAACACCTCTCGGGGAAACATCTGTTATTGGTGGATGATGTGTTGACCACTGGAGCGACATTGATTTCATGCGCTGAAACCTTACTTAAAAATTCACCTGATTGCCGCATTAGCATCGCCACCTTAGCCGTCTCTGCACATGAACTATTCGGACGACATAAAGGAGGCGGACTTTGATGCAGTCCAATTATCCAGCAGACAAGCGCTATCCCCGTTTCACATTCATTCAACTTTCCTCGCGGACTATCTTAATCCTATTTGTTTTTCGATCTGGCACGCCTTGGCACTAGGATTTACCTAATATGTGATCTTAGCCAATAGCCTTTGGCCGTATTTTATGCATTTTAACACAAAAAAAACGGCTATTATATTGGAGATTCGAGTTAAGAACCGTACTTTTAGGTCTTAAATTATTAACCTTTAAATACTGTATTACATCATGCAACAATTAATCGATCAAATCAACGAACAGATCGCGTTGTTTACCGAGAATGCTAAAGCTCAAGTTGAGAAAAACAATAAAGCTGCCGGTGTTCGTGCACGTAAAGCCGCTCTCGAATTGAGTAAATTGATGAAAGAGTTCCGCAAAGCATCGGTTGAAGCTGCGAAATAATTTTCATTCTGTTACTTAAAATATAAAGCCTCTCCTTTTGGAGAGGCTTTATTATTTGTTTTAATTCTCGGCCTTATATTAAATCGAGTGAATCACGCTATTGACAAGAATAAGCATAAATCAGCCAGAATTCTTTCAACGCCTTATTTCGGCAATGAACAGCCGATTTGATCGAACGGGATGGCCTTAAAACCGGGAATATACCGGAATATTGCTGCATCAGGACGTAAATTCCAATTACCATTCTCCTCGTCCACGAAACCTGGATCTTCAAAACCCTTACCACTCCAGGTAATCCAGTTGTTGTACATCTCCATGTATGCACGTTCATAGGGTCTTTCACCTGGACAGATCAGCCATTTTGAAATATTGTAAAAGAAGTTACCCTCTGCAACGTTCCGTTTAGGTGTTGCAATACCCTCTGCAATATACCCTGCAGCTCGAGGATAACGCTCTTTGAATGGAGCCTGATCGTAATTCATAACCTCCAAACGGTGCTTGAGTAATTCTATAACCGGTTGAGCCCAATTTTCCAACCGATTATCAACATATAACCCATAGGGCATATCAATAAATATGTTGTTTTTGTAATGGTTGTCGGAGCCACCACCGATCAATACCGGTTGTAAACCTGCCTTGTAGAAAATATTGCCATAAACATACATACCACAAGCACCATCATCATGGTAAAAGGCCGACACACGATGCTTATTGCTCAAATCATGCATATAATTAAACATCAATGCATTGCCTTGATCACTTTGATCACGACCATAATAGATTGCGCCTAAATCATCGATTTCATTACAAACATTATGAATCTCACAATACTCGATCAGATGATCATTACCCTGTAAAACAATCGCAGAAGAAGGAGCATCGAAAATTTCACAATGAGAAACTCTTGTACCGACTCCTGTCAACTGAATACCAGGTCTATATGAACGCTCAATGCGGTTAAAACGAGATATACGACAATTTTCCACATAATTATTAGCCCGATCCAAAGTCAAACGATCGCCGCCTCCCAGGCTAATTCCACCAGCTCCTACCTCTTCAATCACACAATCCACAATGCCATTATTGTGACCGCTCAACCGATCATAAAGGGTATTATCGTAGATACATTGCGAAAGGTTACCAATTATACGAGAAGCTGGAATATTCTCTCCACCTGTATGGACATAACTTTTGTAGGGTTCGACACCTCGACCTACACTAATTGCGATTGCCCCCAAATTATGGAAACGACAACCACGAAGCACAACACTTTCGGTACGCTCCATATAGACACCCATACCGCGTGAGCACTCAAAATTAATTCCCTGGATCTCAACATTCTGCACACCCTCTATCGCTAACATCGGCTGCTCCAACGTAGAGAGCGACAGTTTCTGAATCGGCTCGGATGGATACAGCCAAAGCACCATATTGTCATAATCAATATAGTACTCTCCAGGCATATCGACCTCTTCCAGCAGATTAACTACATACCACCGATTAAAATCAGATCCAGAGATTAAACCATACATAACAGCCTCAGCTAATTGAATCGTCTTTTTCGTTGTATCGATCTTGGCTATTTGCACCATATCATCAGCATAGCCGTGTGCAAAATATCCGGCAATCCATTTTGGATCTCCGCTTTTCCAACGCGAAGGACGATCACCATAATATTCAAATGTTCCCCCCTTGTTAGAAAAGTCCTCTACGCGGGGAATAGAACCCGTTTCAATCACTTTTCCCATCAACGCCGAGGTATCATTCGGCCAACGAGAAAGTTTTTGCACTTGATCGTTCACAAACACCTCGGTCCAAGCTGGAATAGCAGGGCGCAAAAAACCTGCATGGCGCAATTTACCTATCGATGTAATGCCTGCTTTACGCAAGTCAACTTTAACGATTTTATCATGCAATCCTGGCTGAATCCGCACCTCTGCCAAAGGCGCTGCCTCAATATATTGGGTTGAAATCTCTTTACCGCCGTAAAGTATAACCTTTTCATCATTTAAAGGGCGTACAACTAAACGGCTATTACCATCACCTAACTGCAGTGATGTCATCTCAAGCGTTTTGTCAAGCGTATAGGTGCCACCCGCAATCAATAATATTACACTATCACCCTTTTGCTTATATCGACCTGCCAAGTCAATACCCCTTTGCAATGTCGTCACGACACGTGCACCAGCAGGAATCTCATTTTTAATCTTTGCAGAATTCTGAGTAACGCAAATTACTCGATTGGCAGAAAAAACTGAAGTTGCCGACAACAGTCCGCAAATCAAAAATGCACCTAAACGCATCACTACTCGTTTTATTAAATTCGTATAAATGAAATACTTGAATCAATAAATACAAAGTTAAAATCAATTTTGGGAGATGCAAAACAAACCTAATTTATTACGCTAACATACCCCAATACTCCTTAATCAAAGAATCCAGAACTTACCATAAACGGCCTAAACAAACGTCGCGTTAATTAACGATACAAGCGCTATATTACACACCTTAACTTCCCTACCCAAGTTTATTTTACAGATAGCATGATCACGATAACTCATAACCACAAAAAAACAAGCCAGGATGAAAACATCCTGGCTTGAAACGTTATAATAAGTACCCTTATTTTAGCAAGGGAACAAACATACCATTACTATGGATTTTGAACCATACCCGGACTAGCGGTAAGTTCCTCAGTCGGGATTTTCAGGGTCATACCAGATACTGGGTAGGTGGTAGAAGGATTCCAGTGTACAGTAGAACCAGAACGATTAACTGGAATGTTCCAACGACGGTTATTGTACCATTCAAGACCTTTCTCACCCCACATCTCAATACGAGTCTGAAGTTGAACCATCTCAAGAGCACTTAAACCACTCATACTAGAATAAGTATCGCAAGTCAATGGAGTAGTAGCACCAGTTCTGGTACGTGCAGCCAACAAAGTATTCAAAGTAGTCTTTGCACCACCATCATCACCCTGACGAGCCTGAGCTTCTGCTTTCATCAGAATAGCCTCAGACAAACGTACGAAGGAGAAATCACCACGGTTCTGGTTAACAACATTTGCGGGACCTGCATTACTTTCGAGACCTACGTTGTTAGCAAATTTGGTATTCCAATAGTCATCAACCTCCAACAACGTACCACCATCGATAAATGATTTGTTACCAGGAGAAGTAAATGTTTGACCTCCTTCTGGGTGGAAATTATCCTTACGATAGTCGTTGTTATCAATCTTAAGGTAAAGACGGTCGTCAATACGACAACTACTGGTCAAGAAGTTGCCATATGAAAAGAGTGTACCGCCACCACCGTACTGCCAACCGAAACCATAAAGAGCTTCAGGGTTGATATCGAAGTTCATGAAACCACTGGTCTCAGCTTTGTAAACAGGGTACTCTACATCATCCTCTACATATGGCTCAGATTCTTTCTGAACATACTGATCCTCGGTCATCAAAGTAGCACCAGAGTTAATCATCTTATCGCAAGCAGCAATAGCCTGAGTCAAATAAGTTGATGCGGTAGCACCTTCTGAATCAGCAGCCAACAAAGAAGCACGAGCAATAATGTAGCATGTAAGACCGCGAGTAAAATCACTGTTATCCTGTGCAGTGAAACCTACACCAGCTGTTTGAAACAGTTCATCAGCACGTGATGCCCAACGAATGATAGAATCATAAGTCTCTTTGGCTGGAGCACGATCCTTTTGCGGTTGAGAGAAGCTATACGTATCATAAATTGGCATACCTAAGCTATTGGTACCGAAGTTCTCCATTGCGTAAAGATAGCCGAACGCACGAAGAGCCAACACATTACCATAATATTGCTTCAATACGTTGTTAGTAGGGTTGGCAGCAATAAGATCCTCGTTCAACAGAACAGCGACTTTATTGGCTGCATTAGTCAGAGTAAAGGCACGATGCCAATAACTCAACACATCCATTTGGTCTGCACCATTGAGGTTTGCACAACCATAATAGTCATTTCCCTGAGGCGCAGACAAATAGCCCAAAGCTATATCGTTACCACTCAACAGACGGAGTGCCCACTGGCCACTCCATGTACCGTCAGTAGCACCGGAATAACGGGTATTGTAACCGCCACCATACATATTTGGTTTCAAACCATCTGAAATTGCACCCAAGATCGTCCTCGTCTCATCCTCAGTAGCTGTCATCAACATCTCCTGAATCATCTCGTTCGTGATCGCATTGGGCGGTGCAATGTTCAATTTCTCATAGCAAGATGTCGTTGCAAACGCCAACGCAGAAAGTGCTATCAAGTATTTTTTCATAATTGTTAATTTTTAATTAGAAAGTGATGTTTACACCCAGTGAGCATGAACGAATCTGCGGGTAAGGCATCGGACCAACATCATAACCACCAGTCAGAGAGTTACGTGGGTCAATACCTTGACGAGCAATCAGCCACATGTTATCGAAAGAAGCGTACACACGAATGCCACCGATACCGGCTTTATCCATCCATTTCTGCGGGAGGCTGTAACCAATCGTAATGTTCTTTACATTCAAGTAAGAAGCGTCAAAAACTGTAAGATCGGTATAAGTATTACCTGTATTAACACGGTTACCATTCTGATAAGTCAGTTCACTAGAAGCATAAGGCGATACCATATACATTGGGAATTTTGCATTGGTATTAGTTTCATTGAAGGTATTACCAACCAATTCCTGAGACAGATAACGACCTCCGGCAGAACCTGCTGCATAAACGTAATCACCATACATGTGGCTGAAGAACAGACCTCCAATTTGGAATGCAAAAGTAGCAGAGAAATCGAGATTTTTCCAGCGGAATGACGTACTGAAACCACCCATGATGTCAGGAGTTGCATCACCCAAATCAAACATATATGCTTGAGTATGGTCGGTAGTAGCAACAACATCACCTACGTTAGCATCTGGGAATTGACTGTGGTTATCCTCAGTTACCAAGGCACCAAACAACGGCAAACCGGTCTCTTTGTCAACGCCCATATATTTAGCTGCAACCAAGTTGTAATAATCACCACCGATCCAACGACGGTATGCAAACATATTAGATCCACCACCGGCTGCACCAATTGCATTCCAGTTATCTGGACCTGCCTGCCACCATTTTTGATCGTGCAAAGCATCCTCCATGTTAATCATGTACTCAGGAACTTCCATGGTTTTCACTTTGTAGTGAGCACCGTTTACAGCGAATGACCATGTAGTGTTCGGGGTCTTGATGATATCTACTCCCAAGTCGAACTCGAAACCACGAGTGCGGATCGCACCACAGTTCTGAGTCTGAGAGGTCTGACCAGTCATTGCATAAGAAGTAGGAGCAGCCATCAACATATCAACGGTGTTGGTCTGATACCAATCCAAAGTACCGTAGAAACGATCCCACAGACGGAAGTCCAAACCTACGTCAACAGTTTTTCTCTTTTCCCAAGTAATACCGTCGTTAGGATATGCATTCTGTTTCAGAGTCCATCCGTTTGGTTTATACGATCCAGGAGTTACTCTATCAGTACCGCTATAGCTCCAAGTCTGGTAGCCTGAGTAGTAACCAATACCACTTTGGTTACCGGTAACACCGTAGTCAGCACGGATCTTCAAATCGGTCAACCATGAAGATGCATTTGACATCCATTCCTCAGCTGAGATACGCCATGCAGCACCTACTGACCAGAAAGTACCCCAACGTTTATCCATGTCTTTGAATTTCGAAGAACCATCAGCACGGATAGAACCAGTAACATAATACTTATTGTCGAAAATATAGTTCACACGACCAAAGTAACCTTCCAATGCCAAACGATCCAAGCCATAACCTGAACCACCGAAGGTACTACCGTTTGCACCATCAAACCAAGCAAAGTTGGCAGGAGCATCCCATTTGTCAAACAAAGACATAGAAGCACGGTAGTTCATCTTATCTATACCTGTCCAATCATACTCGTGACCGACCAAGACGTCAACGTGATGTTTACCGTAGTCATGCGCCCAACTCAAAGTCTGTTGAGCGTTGACTGCATAGCTGTTCTCCCAATAACGACCCATCATACCCTGCTCAGCACCAGCTGACTCACCATATTCCTTAGGCAGGTAAACCTGACGCTGCTGGAACAGTTCATCAACACCAATACGTGCATTGAAAGTAAAGTCTTTCAGGAATTTTGCCTCAACATAACCTACCATATTGAATTGATCCTGAATCATACGAGATTTCGAATAATCCATCTGGTAAACGATATCATAACCATGAGTAGCAGATGCACTCGAAGATTTCGGATTTGAATAAGCTCCCTCTACACCTGAAAGTGAAGGTTGCTGTTTCATATAAGCAATCATAATCTTATTGCCATCCTCATCGTACATCAGATTACCATCCATATCACGCATCCATGTTGAAGACATCGGACGATAGTAAGAGGTCCATGAAAACACGTTCTGTACCATCGCACCGGCGTTACGTGAAGACCAACGGCCATTCTGCAACCGAGTTGAACGACGGTTGTATGACATGTTCAAACCAGCCTTCAACCATTTGGTGATCTGAGAGTTGATGTTTGAACGAACATTGTAACGCTCAAAATTAGAGTTGGCAATGTAAGAAGGATCTGACAGATAACCTGCTGAAATGTAGTAGTCAGTCTTATCGGTCGCACCACTTACTGACACATTGTATTCCTGACGGAAACGACGTTTATAAACCAAGTTACGCCAGTCATCAACATCGTACAGTTTCTGAGCACTGGTATTGATCTTTCCTGTAGCCGGATCAACCAAATAAGCATCTAACATAGTGAAAGATACATTATCTCCAGAACCTGTTTTTTTATAAGTTGCACCAGGAACTTTGTAATACATCCAGTTACCCAAATTGTTTTTACCGTTAAAGGTGGTTGTGCTACCAGTAAAGTTAAACAAGTGTTGGCTGGCAAACAAAGCTGCTTCTTCATGAGACATGTTCGGGTTGCTAAAGTTTGAAGTATACTTCTCACTTGAACCATAACGAACGGTGTTATAAATACCACGCCACATCATCTCATAGTTGGTTGCAGCATCCCGGATCAAATCAGGCTCGTTGTTGGCAATCATGTTGATACCCCATTTACCTTCGAAAGTAATTCTGGCTTTACCCTGTTTACCTTTCTTGGTGGTTACCAATACGACACCGTTTGCACCACGAGAACCATACAAAGCTGTTGAAGCCGCATCTTTCAAGATAGAGATAGACTCGATATCTTTCGGGTTCAGAGATGACAAGATGTTCTTACCATAACCATAAGTGTTCTCGTAAGGTACACCATCGATTACGATCAACGCATTCGAGTTAGACTGCGAAGCAGAACCAATACCACGAACACGAATACCGGCATCCATACCAGGCTGACCCTCGATAGATGCTACCTGCAGACCCGGAACAGCACCTTCCAACGCTTTGGTCAAGGTTGAGTTTGACTGAGAGCTGATCAGTTTAGAATCGATAGTACTGATAGAACCGGTCAAGTCCTTTTTCTTAACAGTACCGAAGGCCTGTACTACGACCTCATCCAAACCGGTCACGTCGTCCTCAAGAACAACGTTGATAGTTGTAGTGCTACCTGCTGTTACGGTAACCGACTTAGTTCCCAGGAAAGAGAATTTCAGTTTACTTCCCTGTTTTGCCTGAATGGTGAAATCACCGTCAAGGCCAGTCGATGTACCAACAGTGGTACCCACTACCTCTACGCTGGCACCAATGATGGGCAAACCATCACTACCCTTCACAACACCGGAGTAAGTCCGCTCCTGTGCCTGAACCAGCGTCATGCTTAACACTGCCATACACAGCGTTAAAAACAAACGTAGAGTTCCTTTCATAATTAATTGTTTAAGGTTAATAAAATATAGACGCTTCGAAAAAACACCAAAACCAACCCAATTAGGGCTGTTTCGGCACTTCATTCGTTCGTTTTCTAATTACAAATATAAAAGTTTTTTTGTAATAAAAACGCCCAGCCGCAAAATATTCCTTTTATTTTTGGACCCAAAATTACAGTTTTTGACATTTCCCGAGCATATAAAATCATCGCAATTGACTGATAGTCTGTCAAATATAATGAAATATCATTTTTTATAGTATATCACATCAGAAACATTAATCAATCGTTAATTTTTATTTTCAGCACATCTGGCTGTTTGTTTGAATTTTTGCAACAAATATTAAATTAACACATAAAATAACATATTGTTTGTTATATATAAGGTTTGAAACATAAAACTTATGCATGACGAGAAAAAAGTTACCTGAAACAACCCTAAATGGAAAGATGAATAATAGATGCAAATTAAGTTATTGATTACCTATAACATACAAACTACAACATCATACGAATCATAATTAAGGTATATCCAAAACACAAAACGTCACATTGAAGAAACCGTAGTAGCTAATTCAGCCGTCGGTCAGTGTGTTACAATAGAGGGCAGACCTATATAATATAAGCCACATATAAACGCCTGCATGAAGCCCCTCTCGCTGCCCTTTTACTCCATCAAGAGCATATCTGCAATGGATACTAACAAGAATAAGGTCCATTCAATTAACAATATAAATGTAACTATCGAAATTAAATGTTATTTTTGTTCACTACAGAACTACACCTTCATAATAAACAAAACTAAAAATGAACCGAACATTAGCCCAAATTCTGGGATTAACACTCGTCTGCGGCTCTCTGCTTATCAGCACTACCAGCTGCGATTCTTCTTCACAAGAACAGGCCAAACGATACAGACTTATTCATAACAACGATGGTTCTGATGCGCTTTTGAACCGTTGGTTCGGCGGCGAACCCGTTCACAAAGCTGATATTGACCGTTATGTGGATATGGTAGCCCAAACACCTGATGGAAAGACACAAGTAACCACCTTCATGATGTGTTCGGGCAGTGATTTTATCTATTATCCTGATTCCAAATATGGAAGATATTTCGGGGATGACCTAAACGGAACTCTTCCTTATGCCGATAGCGCAATTAAAAAATTGTGGCAATTGGGAGGGCAAAGCGTCCGTAATCTTCAAGCGGAAGGCACCGATGTGATCAAAGCCTCGCTCGAACGGGCAAAGATGCATGGAATGGAGACCTTCATCTCATTCCGAATGAACGACTTACATTTCGCAGATACCGCCTCTGGTAATCGTGCAACATTCCCTGATTTCTGGTTCGAACATCCCGAATACTGGACACATGATACCACTCAAGGCTGGCACAGCGGACAGGCTTTTGATTTTTCATATCCAGAAGTGCGGCAACACAAGCTAAACTTAATCAAGGAACAGCTCGAAAAATACGACATGATCGATGGATACGAATTGGATTTCATGCGTTTTATCGTGTTGTTTAAAACCGGAGAAGGAAGAGAGAAGGCACCTCTGATCACCGAAATGGTTCGCGAAACCAAACAAACCATAGACTCCCTTTCCGCAGTACGTGGACACAAAATCTTACTGGCCGTACGTGTACCCGTTACCGTTGATGGAGCACTCGATAAAGGCTTGGATGTCAAACAGTGGGCTGATGAAGGCTTAATCGACTTTGTAACAATCGGAGTACACTGGCGAGGAGATACGGGTATTCCGGTTGCGCAATTCCGCAAAGATTTTGGACACAACGAAATCCCTGTTTATGCATCCATCGATGACGGAGGCTATTTACCCCGCGAATTCTACTCGGACGGTATGTATCGCGGTATGGCATCTCATATTCTGGGTCAAGGGGCCGATGGAATCTATCTCTTCAACTACTATTTTGGAGATTTGTACGATCGTCAACACAACGGCACCCCACTGTTGGAAGAGGGTGAACAGGTAAGACGCACCCGAACTCCTGAATTACTCCACGAACTCGGCACGCTCGAAACGCTGAAGGGCCGTAACAAAATTTACTGTATGTCAGATGGAGTAACCGATGCCTATCGTGCTCTGGGGATCTCCCAACTACCTGCAACAGTGAGCAGCGGCCGGGCAACCACTCTTTCTTTCTTCATCGCTGATAGCCTCCAAAACAATCAACCTGAAGAGATGATCCTCTTCTTGCGGACCGATCGTCCTGCAAACTTCAACCTTCAGGTTAACGACACGGTGATCACTGAACAGAAACCAGAATATGTCGAACTTTATGATCGAGACCGGGGAATGCGAACTGAAAATCGCATGTATGCATTCATTCTCCCGGCCGGTTCTCTCCACCAAGGAGAAAACACCATCCGCATGGTCGATCAGACACTCGACAACTATTTTGTAGTGGAGCGAGTTGAAGTTGCTCTCAAATATGGAGATGTCAAAACTCACGGATATTTCTAATTTTAATATCTGTACAACTTATAGCTGCCGAATAGAATTTAGTAAATATAATTTAACATAATCATCCGATGATTCATCGCGTATTTATGAAGACTCCAACAAGTGGGCAATTTCATGCCAAAAACAAAATTACCGCTCGATATGCCCAATTTAGATGCAACATTCGTCCCGCACTCGTTCTTCTATTTGCATTAGGGGTGATGGGGACGGAAGTCCAGGCGGAAAAAAAATATTATGTCGCACCGAACGGCAATGATCAAAATATTGGGACCAGTCTGCAGGCTCCATTTCAAACCTTGACGCGAGCTCAACAGGCCGTCCGCGATTTGAAAGCTACAGGAACTCTGACCGAACAGGTCACCATATATATAAAAGGTGGAACCTACTCGATCACCGAACCGCTCCTGCTGACTGACGAAGATTCGGGTAACGAGCGTTGTCCGGTTACCTACACCGCTTTACCGGGAGAGAAGGTGCTCCTGAGCGGAGGTGAACGTATCAACGGCTGGAAACGTTACAAAGGAGATATATGGGTTACCACATTGCCGGAAGTTCAAGAAGGGAAATGGTGGTTCCGTCAACTCTATGTCAATGGAGAAGTGAGAGGTCGTGCCCGCACCCCCAACCAAGGTGTTTTTGAAGTAGCGGCCACAACCGATACGACCACCTCCATGCGCAGCTATCAAGTTCCCAGCGATTCATTTATCTATCGTGAAGGGGACCTTGATCCAAAATGGAAACACCCTGAAAACGGAGAGGCAATCATCTACCACTACTGGACAGACTCACACCTGCCCATCCAATCCATTGACGGTAAAAAGAATTGTATCACTTTTGGCTACTCAAGCGGAAAAGTGTTCCGCGATGGTTTCCATGGGGATTTGGCCCGCTACGTCGTGGAAAATATTCTCGAAACCCTCGATCAACCAGGAGAATGGGTCCTTGAGCGTTCAACCGGACGACTCTACTACATGCCTATGCCAGGGGAAGATCTCACTACGGCTGAAGTAATTGCCCCGAAAACCGAAAAACTTATCCAATTCAAAGGTAATCCGCGTGAAGGCAAATTTGTCGAATATATCAATTTCCGCGACCTGGCAATGGGCTACACAAACTTCAATCTGCCATGGGGTGATTGCAACAACTCACAAGGCAGTGCCAGTGTCAGTGCCTGCATTGAGATGACCGGAGCCCGCCATTGCTCTATCGAGCAATGTAAGTTGTACAATCTGGGAACGTTTGCCGTAGAGTTGTTCGACGGGTGCACTTTCAACCGTTTTTGTGGTAACCAACTTGAGAATCTAGCAGCCGGAGGATTCCGCCTGCGAGGAATCGAACCAGGCAATCTACCCTCGTTACGGACAGGAAACAACACCATCAGTGACAATACCATAGCTTACTACGGACTCACCTACCCTTCCGCTGTCGGAATTTTGGTCATGCATAGCGACTGCAACACAATTGCTCACAATTTGATCCACCATGGCGACTACACCGGCATCTCGGTCGGTTGGTCCTGGGGTTATCAACGTAGTGCAGCCCGTAACAATCTGATCGAGCAAAATCACATTCACGATATCGGATACCACAACCTGCTATCGGATATGGGAGGTATCTACACATTGGGGCTCTCTCCAGGAACTGCAGTGCGAAATAATTTAGTCCATGATGTAAATGCCAATCGCTATGGTGGTTGGGGGATCTATGCCGACGAAGGTTCCACTTCAGTGTTAATCGAAAACAATATTGTTTATAACACCAAATACGGCACCTTCAACATCCACTACGCCAAAGATTTGACCGTACGTAACAACATCTTTGCCATGGGTCGTCTGCAACAATACTCCCGCTCGAAACAGGAAAAACACACCACCGCCTATTTCGAAGGGAATATCATCTATTGGACCCAGGGCAAGCTGATGGTCGAAGAGTATAAATGGGACAACATCAGTTATAAAATGAGCACCAACCCCTACGTCCCCCCCATCGAGACCAACGTCACCTATGTCAGCGACTGGAACATCTTTTACAATCCAAATCTGACCCGTGACCAGCTGGATTTCGGAGGACGCTCATGGGCGCAATGGCAGGCTGAAGGTCATGACCTGCACTCACTCTATGTCGATCCGATGTTTGTAGATCCTGCAAACCACGATTTTCGATTAAGACCCAACTCGCCGGCTCTAAAATTGGGATTCCAACCGATCGACATGTCGCATGTGGGTCCGCGTCCTCAATTCCTCTCCAATGGAGGCAAATGCAACAAGACGACTGACAAACAGATATGTCCCGAAACAGTTGAACAAGCTACATCCGGACAAAACAAATAACAGCCTTATTATGCCCGGATGAATGCTGAATAGATCACATCTGTACCATTCAACAACAAATTTGATCAAAGATTCAGACAAATCAACCGGACAATACAACCAAGGAGTGAATCAACCTGAATAAACATCATAACGATATGTCAATCAACCGTTTTTTTATACTGGCTTTGAGTGTCGGCATCATGAATAACTGGGCCCCGATCCCAGCTGCTGCCAAAGACGCAGATCCTCCACTGCCTGCTGAAGGCATTGTCGATCCGATGAATGACCTGCGCCGCAGCAGCTCAAAATTCATTGACTCAACCGAACTGGAGTTGGTCACTCCTAAAAAATTGTATTGGCTGCTTCAAGATCGTCCGGCAGCCGATTATTTCTGCTTTACTGAACTGAGAGATAAAGAGATACGTCGTAGCGACTCCATTCCCATGATCTGGGCAGAACGCCCCGTTTCAGAACGCAATGTACTGGTAGCCAATGCTCAGCCTGGAGAGTACTATACCTGGCAATTGGGTATTTATGCCCCATACAAAGCACTTTATAACGTTCGCCTGCTTTTCGGTGACCTGACCAACGAAAAAGGTGAGAAAATCAGCAGCAGCGCAATCCAATGTTTCAACACAGGCGGAATCGGAACGGATGGTAAATCATTTACCAAACGGGTCGATATTTCTCAAGGCTCCTTGCAAGTATTGTGGAGTGGTATAAACATTCCTAAAAATGCATCAGGAACCTACCGGGGGAAAGCCTCTGTACAAGCAAACAGTGCTGAACCAACTATCATCGACATCACCTTGAAGGTTTCAGGTCCTGTCCTGGAAAACGGAGGAAGAAACGAAAGTTGGCGCAAAAGCCGTATGAGTTGGCTCAACTCCAAAATAGGCTTTGCAGAAACCCCAACTGCACCATACACTCCTCTAATCCGCAATGGATTAACCATCAACTACCTGGGTGGATCCGTAACCCTCTCTCCCGCAGGATTGCCTGCTGAAATCATTACCCATTACGATCAGGCCAACCAACTCGATCCCGAAATTACAAACCGGGTTCTGGCCAAACCGATCGCATTCATTGTCGAGACCTCACAAGGTATTGAAAAATTGGAACCTTCAGCAATCGATTTTATCAAAGAGACTCCAGCCTGCCTGCAATGGAAAGTGGAACTTAAGGGGGAAGATGTAACCGTTAACTGCTTTGCCGAAATGCAATTCGACGGTTCTATCGAATACCAAATGAAAGTCACGGCTGATCAAAGTGTGGAAATCAAAGATATACGAACTGTCTTTGACTATACGAATGATGCTGCAAAATATGTTATGGGGTTGGGCATGAAAGGGGGACAATGCCCCGATACTACCTACAACTGGAAATGGAATACCATGCTGCAACAAGACCGAATCTGGTTGGGTAATGTGAACGCGGGTATGCAGATCGTCCTCAAAGACATCAACTACAAACGACCGCTGGTCAACATTTACTACAACTTTGGCCGACTTAACTACCCCATCTCCTGGAGCAATGATGCCAAAGGCGGTATCACACTCACTCCTGACAAAAAATCGACTTGCGTCAATGCATACAGTGGATCTCGCCGCCTCGAAGCTGGAGAAAAACTTAATTTCAACTTCGATCTGCTGATCACACCACTCAAGCCAATCGATCTGCCAAAGCACTTCGATTCACGCACTTACCACCTCAACGCAGATACCAGCAATGCATTTATTCCGCGTGCACTGCATGCCGGCGCCCACTGGATCAATGTTCATCATAAAGCCGACATATATCCCTATATCAACTACCCGATGGTAGATGAAGTGGTACCCGACATGAAACGTTTTCTGGACAGTGCCCACAAAGAGAATCTGAAGGTACGACTCTACTATACCTGCCGGGAACTCACAGTCAAAACCCCAGAATTCTGGATGTTGCGCAGCTTGGGTGATGAAATCATCCAAGATGGCCCAGGAAACGATTCCCGCACATTGATCTATCCGAACGGGCCGAAACCCTGGTTGAAGCATAACTTGCGTAAACACTACATTCCTGCCTGGTATGCCGGTTTCCTCGACGGCAAATACAAGGGACAACTCGATATTGCCGTGATCACCAATCCGGTATCGCGCTGGAATAACTACTACCTCGAGGGTCTGAACTGGATGATCCAAAACATGGGAATTGATGGTATCTATATCGACGACTGCTCATTCGACGGTAAAACCATGCGACGCGCACGCCGTATCCTCGATGCAGACAGTAAATTCCGCACCGTCGATATGCACACCTGGAACCACATGAACCAATATGCCGGTTTCGCCAACTCTCTGAATCTCTCACTCGACCGCCTTCCCTATGTGGATGGACTCTGGATCGGTGAAATTTTCCGCGATGACAACCCGCTCGACTTCTGGCTCGTCGAGATGTCCGGCATCCCCTTTGGATTGATGAGCGAAATGCTTGATGCACACAATATTTACCGGGGTATGGTGTTCGGTATGCTGCCTCGACTCCCCTGGAGCGGCAACCCCGTCCCGATGTGGAAAACCCTTGATGCATTCGGCATTAACCAAGCCAAAATGTATGGGTACTGGGACAGCCGCAATCCTGTAAACAGCAATAATGAGTTGATCCCAGTTACAACATACCTGCGTGACGATGCGGCTCTTCTCGCGATAGCAAACTGGGACAATGACTCTACCCAACGTTGCCACATTCGCATCGACACCCGCAAACTCGGATTCCGCCCATCTCAAATCTATTTGCCGGAGATCAATGAACTGCAACCGGCCGGAGAGATCGATTTCAACAACGAAATCGAAATTCCAGCTTGCAGCGGTCATATCGTAATCCTAAAAAAATAACTAGACTTCTTCGCCAATTCGTTGAATTCCTATAACTACCCTAATCAATATGAAAAATAGGCCTTGGCACAAGTCATTCCTTGCAACCTGTTTGACTATCTTGGCTATCGGAGTCTCCATCCCTGTTACAACTGCCAAAAACGATAACTCAACATCAAATAAAAAGGGGAGCTCTTCTCTCTATGAAATTTTCCGCCATCCGGAAACTAAATATCATCCCTATGTCCGGTGGTGGTGGAATGGAGGTCATCAATCCAAAGCCGAAATAACCCGAGAGATTGCACTGCTTTATCAAGCCGGTATTGGTGGTGTCGAAATCAACCCAATACAACTTCCGGCTGGAGACACTGCGGGCTATCCCATTCACGAATGGCTCAGCGACGATTGGATCGAACTGGTGCAAACAGCTGTGGAAGAGTGCAATAAACGAGGTATGGTAGCCGACATCATTGTCGGATCGGGATGGCCCTACGGTGCCGAATTTCTGCCTCGAGACCAACAACTACAGATGTTGACCGTCGAAACCTTCAATCTGAAAGGAGGTAGCTCATTAATTCTCAAACGAGATGAATTCCTGAATAATCTGAAATTGCATATCGGTTCAGCATATGATCATCCCCTCAAAGAGCTTCTCTATCTGCGCCTGATGCCGAAACATATCGACCATTTTACGGAAGGGCTGAATCTCGACTCTTTGGCCTCCCAGGAACAGATCATTATCGAAGCACCAGAAGGAGAGGACTATGTACTCTATTGCCTGGTCAAAGTAACCGGCTATATGCGTGTAATTAATGGCGCTCCAGGAGCTGCTGGCCCCGTTTTAAATCATTTTGACCGGACCGCAGTTGAACAGTTCCTGAATCGGATGTCCGATCGGATGAACAGCAAAATGGGGAAAATGGGTGCAGGTAATCTGCGTGCTGCCTTCACGGATAGTTTCGAATTGGAAGGTGCCAACTGGGATAACGATATGCTGGAAGAGTTCGAACGCCGCCGGGAATATTCGCTCTCCCCATATCTGCCCTATCTCATCTTTAAGGCTGGCCATATGGGAAACCCCATCTCCGAAAAATATGGATCGGAAATCTCTCCTGAAGTCGAGCAAACGATAGCCCGTGTCCGTAATGACTTCGACCTGACTCAACGCGAACTCTTCGAAGAGAACTTTACCATCCCTTACAACAACTGGTGCCATCGCAATGGTCTCCTCTCACGTGTTCAGGCCTATGGACGGGGATTACACCCGCTCGAAGCCAGTATGGAGATCGATATCCCGGAATGCGAAACATGGCATGGACACCACCATGGTCACAACTTCCCAGACAATACCATGGCCGGCCGTGGTTACACTCCGGTCAACAAATATGTTTCGTCTGCTGCACACCTGAGCGGGAAACCCATCATCAGTTGCGAAGAGCTTACCAATACCGGTTGGGTTTTCAGCTCTCCACTCGACAAGCTGAAACTAACCGGAGATTTAAGTAATCTCACCGGCGTTACGCACTCCATATTCCATGGGTTCAACTATTCGCCCAAAGAGGTGGCATTCCCAGGTTGGATTCGGTACGGTACCTTCTTCAACGAACGCAATACCTGGTGGCCCTACCTGCATTTCTGGATGGACTACAAAGCACGTCTCTCGGCTCTGTTCCAAAACAGCGAACAGCAAGCCGATATAGCTATACTCTCTCCATTTGAAGATTTGTGGTCGGTTTATGGAGCACAACGTGAACCCTTCCCAATGGTTACCCATCCTCAATATGTCAATACACTATGGGAAGCAATCCATCAAAACGGCAGTGGTTGTGACTATATTAGCGAAAACATCTTGACCAAAGGTGTAGTGAAACATGGAGCTCTCCACTACGGAAATCGCAGCTACAAAACGATTCTGCTGCCAGAGGTCGAAAGCATCCGTCCTGAAGCAGCAAAAGCTCTGCAAAAATTTGTCGCAGCCGGAGGCAAAGTAATCTGCATTGGCAAAGTACCCCACAAAAGTGTCGGATTAAACAATGCTCAAGTAAATGACAGTCACGTTCGAGCTATTATCAGCCAACTCACCAACCGTTATCCGGAACGGTTTGTTCTCGTAAAAGCTCCTGACGGTTCTCAACCCATGTGGCAATGGTATCAGGAGCTGCAAAAACAACAGCAACTCACCCCATACGTGCTGATCAATACACCATGCCATACACTCAGCCAGAACTTTTATAAACACAACGATCTCGATATCTTTTTCTTTGTCAACTACGATTCGGATCACAACCGAACCGTACATCTCGATTTCAACCTTCCGCAACTCCAGAACAAAACAGCCTGGCTGTGGGATCCTGAAACCGGAAATCGTCAAAAAATCAGCGGCTGGGCAAATGATACCATGAGCCTTTATCTCGGAATCAACCAGTCCCGTCTAATCGTCTTTGAAAATGCTTCTCCGCGTGACGATCAGGCAGCAACAGTAAACGTTGCTTTGCCTGAATACGGGAACCGAGCTCCGGTGCAGACCATCTCAAGCGTATGGGATGTGACGATGACTCACGCCCTTACCGGACATCGAGATACGATCCAGCTCGACACTTTGGTGGATTTCAATACCCTGCCGTTGCCTGCGTTGCGCCATTTTACCGGAACAATTGACTATTCTACATCAATCGACATTGCAGATCCCACTGCCATTACGATCCTGGATGCAGGTACAACCCACAACGGCATTACTGAACTTTTCATCAACGGTACACCCGCCGGTGTCAAATGGTACGGCAATCGGATTTTCAACATCTCAGGACTTCTGAAACCGGGAGCTAACGAAATTACCATCCGCATTACTACCACGTTGGGCAATTACTGCAAATCTTTAGGTACAAGTAATCCGCTCACTTACACCTGGACCAAAAATCAACCATACCTGCCATTAGGACTTGAAGGACCAATTACCCTGTATTAAAATTAAAAGGTTTTATTCACTAACAAATATCAGGAGGGTACAGCATTATCTGTACCCTTCTGTTGTTTATAGTCACCTCAACTAATTTCTATTTTCGAATATCTCATCATATAGAAGCAAAGCGGGTCTGCCTATTCAAATATGCCTGTCTCTTATAACAAAAGCAGAATTATCTTCAATTCATCCAGCTATCCAAACGACGCAGAAGCACACAATCTACGATTCCATCCGATCAATAATATTGACAGAAGACTAGCATACGATGATCAAACAGATTCCGCAAAAAAATAGCAGCCTAAACGGCTGCTATTTTTATCTCTAATCAGTTCTGAATAACTATTTCTTCTCCAAAGCTCTAAAATACAACGTGCAAGCCTCAGGATTATCGGTATTGATTACATCCACTCCCAAGTTATGCAAAGTCTCCCAAGCCTGCGGATTATCTGGAGAGGCCCAAAAACGAATCGGCTTGCCCATTTCATGAGCTTTCTCAACTACACCCACTATGGCCTTCCGATCGCTATCCGATAAGGTGTCGCCGTTAGCTTTCCACTTCGAATAGGTAAAGAAAGGCTCACTAATCACCGTTACACGCTCTAACTGTTCGGGAGAGTAGCTCTCCTCAATGAAGCCATCAAAAAAGATAAACTTCGGATATTTTTCAAAATCGGCAGGAGTGGGACGACTCCCCGTAATCACCACCTTCACGGCATACGGATTTACGGATGGATCGAAAACTTCCGGATACTTCTTCAACTTGGCAATCAACCGATCGATCGTGGGATGCAGAGGGGTTTTAAGATCCACCATCAGCGTAAATGTACGCTCACTATTACGCCAGGGGCGTCCTCCATGTTGAGCAAAGACAAACACAATCGGTTTGATATATAACTCCTCAATATCCAAAGCCGTGGCCAAATCCTGAGGATCATGCCCGACCAATAAACCGGTTTCGGACAGGCTGTCGATATATACATCTGCCTCCATACAGTCAACCTGCTGCGAATAGGCCCGGTAAAATGGAAGTGATTTTTGATAATCATTATGAGAATGTATTTGGACCGATTGTCCTTGCAGACTAAATTGAGTCAAGAATGCTGCACAAAATACAAGAATACTAAACTTGCTCCACCTTTTCATAACAGTTACTCTTTTATAGCGCTTGAACAGAAACGTAGATAAAACAAAAATAACGAATTATTGGCTCTGACACGAACACACTGACGTAAATTTTCAGGTGTTGCACCGCAATCCAAAACTAAAAACCTAAAACTCAAATCTTGCTTTTACAGATCAGGATGACCTTTTAGAGATACATCCGAAACGTATATCTCTCCGTGCAATAGACCTAACTGCATCCAGTAAATACTGTTGCCCCATTTCACTGCAACAGCTTCACAAAGTAACAAATAAGAGGAAAACTCAAAGCTGATGAAAACAATCTGCACAAAAAAAGAGGTCCTTATTGAAGGACCTCTTTTTTAATCTTTGTTGACCTACCTGGACTCGAACCAAGAACGACAGATCCAGAATCTGTAGTGTTGCCATTACACCATAGGTCAATGCAGTACCTTTCGGTTTGTGGGTGCAAATATAATCAAAATATTTTTTTCAAAGAAGGGGTTACCACAAAATCTTTTAAATAAAATGGCTCAAAATAGGCAATGTCCTCAAATTTCTTGGCACGATAAGCCTCATAAGCCGGTTTTACCAACCCTCGAGCCGATGGCGTAACCTCAACTAAATGCACATTCTCTTCCGGTAACAGTGCTTTGCATTTGGCAGCACCGTTACCAAACAAGACCAATTTCTTTCCAGAAATGCGCTCCTCCTGAAAACTGTTCTCGTCAATTACTTTGGCCTCCACCTCCGAAAGCGGATTTGCCTTCGCATCGAAACGTTGACAATACACCTCCATGCGGCGTGCATCAATCATCGGCACCAAAACAGCATCCTCAATCTCATCGATTCCCAAAATTCCTGCTTCATAATCTTCCAATGCCACTCTGGTCAACGCCTCAAGACTCCCGACAGCCAACAAAGGAATACCGGCACCATAACAAATTCCTTTCGCCAACGAAACGCAGATCCGCAATCCGGTATATGACCCAGGCCCCATTCCAACCGCTACCGCATCCAAATCACTGGCATCCAAATCATTCTCACGCAACACATCTTCGACATATACAGCCAGATTCTGGGCATGATGACGACTTTCGCAACTCTCTCGAAGCGACAGTAAACGATCGTTTTTGGCTAAAGCTACGGAACCTATATCCGTTCCGGCCTCGATACACAACAATAGCGACATAGCTTGTTTAGGATTTGGTCTGCAAGATACGCAAAAACAGGAAAATTCAGACCAAACCAAACGTTTTTCTGTGAAAAGCGTATCTTTGGGACTCAATATCTGACCACTATGAACCAAATAAACGCCAACAACAAACCTCACAAAATTCTTTTTGTATGTCTTGGTAATATCTGCCGATCCCCTGCCGCTGAAGGAGTCATGCAGCAACTGGTGGATCGCGCAGGGCTACATGAAAATTTTGTCATCGATTCCGCAGGCACCTACGGCGGACATGCCGGCGAACCAGCCGATCCTCGTATGCGACAAGCAGCCTCACGGCGTGGATATGCACTTACCAGTCGCTCTCGAAAAATCACAACCGACGACTTCGACCGCTTCGATCGTATCATTGTCATGGATGATGCCAACTACGAACGGGTACACCGCATGGCCCCGTCCACAGAAGCAGCCAATAAAATCTATCGTATGGTCGAATTTTGCCGACATCACCATGTTACATACGTTCCCGACCCCTATTACGAAGGACACGAAGGATTTGAATTGGTACTCGATCTACTCGAGGATGCATGCGAAGGGCTTTTAGAGGATTTGACTGAACCGACAGTTGAACAAGCAAAGTAAATCTATTCCCTCAGCTATAAAACAAGACAGGTTGCGGATTGTTTCCGCAACCTGTCTTTGCATTTATATCTCATTAGTATTGTGACAATATTTCTCCCTAATAATCGACCAATTTAACGCCTCACTTTCTCATATGGCCGAGAATAAAGGATGCATCGGAAAAATGCTTATAGATCCTTTAAATGGCTTTTACGGTTCTGTATTTGGTCTCCGTTACTGCTTTCCATATACGGTTCGTTTCTCTAACATCCAGATAAACTTGACAACCAACTTTGCGACATCGCATCATACCAATGGACACGCCCAACTATAAAAAGTTGATTAACCCAAATCTTCAAAACAAGGGGAATGTCAATAACATCATGGGCAATGGGGCTGAATATCTATAAGTACCTATATATGTAAATGATCAAAAAAACCGTGATTGCGGAAACTGTAACACTCTCCAGCAGTAATGATCACATGATCGGCAACCGTCATATCGAAAAGGGCCGCTGCACGTACCACCCTCTCGGTGATCTCATTGTCCGCCCCACTGGGTAATGGATTGCCCGAAGGGTGATTGTGTACCAACAGGATTCCTTGGGCCAAACGTTCAACGGCACGTTTTACAATCAATTTATAATCTACAATGGTCCCCGTCACACCACCCTGACTCACCCGAACCCGGTCCAAAATCCGGTTCGATGCATTCAAATAAACTACCCAAAACTCTTCGTGTGGTAACATCCCAATCTGCGGCTGAAAGATGTCAATCACATCCTGGTCGGTCATTATGGTATCCTTTACCCGACTTTCAGCGACACGACAGCGACGCCCCAACTCCAAGGCGGCACTAACCAAGGCAGCACGCGTCACACCCAAACGGGCAACCGAACGCAACCGAACTACCTCTTCCTGTGCAATAGCCGTCAAATCCCCATCATATGCCGCCAAAAGCTCTTCCGACAACTCCAAAGCCGATCCACCCGCTTCACCCTTTTGCAGCAAAACAGAGAGCAGCTCTGCATCCGTCAGTGCTTGTGCACCGCGAGTTACCAACTTTTCACGCACCTGCTTATCGGTCAAAGGCATACTCAGATTTTAATAATCTATTTGGACTCTATCATTGCACATTCAGTCTTTACAAGATAACCATTTTCCTGCCAATGCACAACAATTTTAAAGGAAACCTACCACCACGTGACCACAACACTCCGCAGCCCCTGAACAAAACCAAACAGATACTCCGCATAGGATTACGAGTCATCGCACTTTTACTCCAGTCATCTGACCAGAGCAAGGGAAAAGCCAAGGCGAGATAGAATTATGGACGTTGAGAAAGAGACGAGAAAGAGGGAGGATTGGAAGAGGAAAATAGAATAAGAAAAAATAAGGTCAACAAATGTACGAAAAGCAGGCTATATCAAGGTCGTGTATCTTCTGCACAAGAGAACAGCGCATCAAAAACGGTCTTCCTCAACCCTCCAACAAATCAACGGTTGAGATTCGTGTTCACTACCCTTTACAAGGTGTTTACGTCAATTGTTCCCAAAGGGCCATCGGGCGTGGCCTGGCGCAGCGTTTCAGTAGCATGCATGGCAGCCATCTGTTCTGCCTCCTTTTTCGATCCACCCTCTCCTGCACCAATCTCCTGCCCATCCAACGTAACCACGGAACGGAACGTAGGATGCTGTGACGTAAAATCAGAACCATTGACCGTATGAAAAGCCACCTGGCGTTTACACTTCTGCCCCCATTCGATCAACCGACTCTTGAAATCGGTCTCGGTATGGGTCATGCTTCCAAGATTGATATACTTGCGCAATATATCATTGATAAATAGACGATTGGCAAAATCATACCCTTTATCCAAATAAATGGCTCCCATCATCGCCTCCAAAGCATCGCCATACAGGTGTTTCTGAGCAAAATTTCCACCTCCCTGTACAATGATGTGCTTATCCAAACCCAAACGTATGCCCAACGCATTCAAAGTACTGCGACTGACAATTCGGGAACGCAGCTGAGTCAAAAAGCCCTCATCATGCTCTGGAAATTCGATGAAAAGATAATCGGAAACAATCGCCTCGATCACAGCATCGCCCAGAAATTCAAGACGTTCGTTGTTAATTGGTGTGCCATCCTCCAAAAACAACGAAGCTGACCTGTGAATTAAGGCCAGCTTGTATAGTTCTATGTTGTTCGGCAAAATGCCGAAAAGATCTTTCACAATTTTATAATACTCCCTGTCTCGACTCCAACGGAGCTTCAGAGCAAGCAGTATCGAACCCGCCACGTGTTACTCAACCTTTTTAAGGATTACAGTCGAGTTGTGGCCACCGAAACCAAACGTGTTACTCAACGCACATTTCACATCGCGTTTTTGTGCCACGTTCAAGGTCAAGTTGAGTTTCGGATCAACTTTCGGATCCAGGTTCTCATTGTTGATGGTCGGTGCTACGATACCCTCAGTCAACGACATGATACATGCCAATGCCTCGATTGCACCTGCTGCACCCAACAAGTGTCCGGTCATAGACTTGGTCGAGTTGATGTTCATCTTGTAAGCATGTTCTCCAAATGTCGCTATGATACCGTTCAATTCAGCCAAGTCACCCACAGGTGTCGAAGTACCGTGAGCATTAACCAAATCGATATCTTCCGGTTTCAAGCCGGCATCGTTAATAGCATCGAGCATTGCTTTGCGTGCACCGATTCCTTCCGGATGTGGCGCAGTCAAGTGGTAAGCATCGGCACTCATACCGCCACCAGCCACTTCAGCATAAATCTTGGCTCCACGAGCCTTGGCGTGCTCATACTCCTCAAGCATCAGCGCACCTGCACCCTCACCGATCACAAAACCGTCACGATCTACATCGAACGGACGAGAAGCGTGCTGATAATCATCGTTGCGGGTCGAAAGGGCCTGCATCGAGTTAAATCCGCCTACTCCGGGAGGGTTAATGGCAGCTTCAGAACCGCCGGTAAGAATCATATCGGCACGACCCAAACGAATATAGGTCAATGCATCAATAATCGCATGATTGGACGATGCACATGCCGATACAGTACAATAGTTCGGACCACGGAAACCGTATTTCATTGAAATCTGACCGGCACCCATATCCGCAATCATCTTCGGAATGAAGAAAGGGCTATATCGAGGCACGAAACCGCCCTCGACATAGCTCTTTACCTCTTGGTAGAATGTCTCCAATCCACCTATACCCGAAGCCCAGATAACTCCGATCATATCCTTATTGACCTGCTCAAGATCGAGTCCTGAGTCCTTCACTGCCTGATCAGCAGCAATAAGGGCATACTGCGTGTAGAGGTCGTATTTGCGGACCTCCTTGCGATCAAAAAAGTTACTGGGATCATAGCCTTTGAGTTCGCAGGCAAATTTTGTCTTGAAGTTAGAAGCATCGAAATGTGTGATGGGGCCCGCTCCGCTAACACCGTTGGCAAGATTGGTGAAATACTCCTCGATGTTGTTTCCCAGTGGGTTCAGGGTACCTATTCCGGTTACTACTACTCTCCGTTGTTTCATAAATGAAATCTCGTTTGTTAAACAAAAATTCGCCCGACTCTGTCAAGGCCTTTTATTAGTTCTTCTTTGCAGAAATGTAAGTGATAGCGTCACCCACAGTGGTAATCTTCTCTACGTCTTCGTCAGGAATTGAAATCTCAAATTCTTTCTCGAATTCCATGATCAACTCTACAGTGTCCAGTGAATCTGCACCCAGATCGTTGGTGAAGCTTGCGGTAGGAACAACCTCAGCTGCGTCAACACCCAGCTTATCCACGATAATGTCCACTACTTTTGAAGAAATGTCTGACATGATACTAATGATTTAGGTTTAACATTATTCCAAAATAACTTCGTAACTCAAAGCCAATTTTTTGCAAAAGTAACACTTTTTCCCTTACATTTGATACCCGAAACGATTTTTTTACTATCGCTCGGCCTTACACAAAACGCAACAATCTAATTATGAAGAATATAGCTGTTTTTGCTTCTGGATCGGGAACAAACGCCGAAAACCTAATTCGTTACTTTTCAAACAATTCGAATGGCACCGTTAAGCTCATTTTGTCAAATCGCATCGGCGCCGGCGTATTGGATCGTGCCGACCGACTCGGAGTCAAAAGCGTTGTTTTTGACCGCGATACATTCCTTAACTCCGAAAAGATCCTCTACCTGCTCCAAGCCGAAAAGATGACTATGTCGTCCTGGCCGGATTCCTGATGCTTGTCCCGGATTATCTGATCCAAGCATACCCCGGACGAATCATCAATATTCACCCGTCGCTGCTGCCCAAATATGGTGGCAAAGGCATGTATGGCAACCGAGTACATGAAGCTGTAGTGGCTGCCGGTGATTGCGAATCGGGTATCACCATCCACCACCTCAACGGACAGTACGACAGCGGAGATATTATTGCACAATATAAAGTTCCCGTACTGCCGACCGATACTGCGGAGGATGTCGCAGCCAAAGTGCACGCACTCGAATACGAATACTACCCGAAGGTGATCGAAACCGAATTGACCAAATTTTAATTGACCTCTTTCTTTAATGCGATCCCCTGCCTTCGCTTATGGGACACCTTTATAAGGTCTGCTCAAAATACTGCAATTGTTGGTAGTCAATAAAAATCCTCAAATACGACTTGAGGAAAGACACCACACCAGCAAAAGTCCCCCAACAAAAACAGCAACGAGAGCAACAAAAAACATAACTCACAAATTTGTTTTTTATTAAGCTGTTTCGGATGCCATTATCCTTATGTGAAAATGTAGAAGCACTCAATAACTCACAGATACTTTCATTTACCAATACAATCAGACAATGAAACTCCTGTTGATCAGCAATTCGACCAATGCCGGCGAGGCCTATCTGGAATACCCCAAAGCTCAACTTGGTGACTTCTTTCGTGGAATCGATGAAGTGGTATTCGTTCCCTACGCGGCCGTAACCTTCTCGTTCGATGCCTATGAAGAAAAAGTGCAGACCCGTTTTGCAGAATTGGGTATTCGCGTACGTTCAGTGCACCGCGAAAAAGATCCTGTAGCCGCAATTCGTTCTGCTCAGGGTATCGTCGTAGGCGGTGGCAACACCTTCCGACTAGCACAGATGATGCAACAACAGGGACTCATTGAGGCAATCCGCCAACGGGTCATCGAGGATCATATCCCGTACGCAGGTTGGAGTGCCGGCAGCAACATGGCCTGCCCCACCATCGGTACCACCAACGACATGCCGATTATTCAGCCTGAATCATTCCGGGCCATCGGACTAATCCCCTTCCAGATCAACCCACACTATCTGGATGCCCACCCCGAAGGACATGCCGGAGAGACACGCGAGCAACGTATTGCCGAATATATCGTTCTCAATTCCAATGTATATGTGGCAGGTCTGCGGGAGGGGTGCATTCTCCGATACGAGGCAGGCAAACTTTCGCTGATCGGTCCACGCTCCATGCGCATCTTCCACTACGGCGAAGAGGCACGTGAGGTCACCGCTGGTGATGATTTGCAATTCCTATTGACCAAGCCACAGTCAAAATAATCGTCATGAGGGCTCGCGGAAAAGAGGAGCGGCTCGAGGCTTTAAACCTCGGAGCCAAAGGCGAGCGATTGGCTGCCAACTACTTGCTAGATGCTGGTTTCGACCTGTTGCACCGCAATTGGCGCAGCAACCATCACGAACTCGACCTGGTTGCCCGCAAAGCGGGCATCCTGCACTTTGTCGAGGTCAAAAGTCGCTCTGCCGGAGGACTGACCACTCCCGAAGAGGCATTGACTCCAGCCAAATTCCGTTCACTTTGTGCTGCTGCTCGTGCTTATATTGCCGTATTCCGGCTCGACATGGAGGTACAGTTCGACCTGATCACCGTCGAATTCAATCCGGATGGGACCCATACGCTACATTATCTGCCCGACGCAATCGCCCCACGTTGGTAGGTCTCACAACGTGCGATTGACGACCTCTTTATTGATTACAGACTTTTTATCGGCCCTGACAACCTTGGATGGCCAATGTATTTGTTCGTACCAGCCAGATCAGCAACAGCGAAACGAGCAACAATTTCTCTTAACGGATTCCTGCCTCGAATCAACGATTACACTATCTACTGGCATTATATAAGTCCGGTTGCGCAGCTCAATTGATCGTTATGTACAAAAGAGGAGCTTGCTCAAAAGCTTCGACGGCTCATATACATAACACATAAATCAAACGAACAAATCGAATAAATACAGGCTCAGAGCCACAAATCAACAACCACAACTCCGCAGAAACTTACTATTCAAAGACTCTTTTTAGAGGAGTTCTATAAATTAAAATATTGTAGTACAGTTGTTTA
>ERZ791624.83-NODE-83-length-68582-cov-3.647219_pt1 | contig 68582 bp, 61 predicted proteins | sample MGYA00510058_ERZ791624 | MGnify/ENA primary metagenome ERZ791624 (study PRJEB30046, sample SAMN00715158) | human gut metagenome | study: EMG produced TPA metagenomics assembly of the A metagenome-wide association study of gut microbiota in type 2...
GGCAGGCCGCCAAGAAGGCGGAAACCGGCAAGATCCTCATCCGCCTGCACACGGCCGGGCTGCAGCAGGTGCTCAGCCTGTTTGACGATGGCACAGGGCTCAACCCCGAAGCGATTCGCGAAAAAGCCGTCCAGATGGGGCTGATCAGCGCCGACGAGCCGGTAGACCATGCCCGCGCCGCCGCGCTGATTCTGCAGCCCGGTCTGAGCACCGCCAGCAGCCTGACCGAAGTGGCAGGCCGCGGCATTGGCATGGATGCCGTGGCCGACATCGTGCGTGAGTTAGGCGGCACGCTGCACATCACCAGCACCCCCGGCAAGGGCTGCCGCATGGACATCAGCCTGCCAGCCCCGCCCCAGGTCGAGCAGGTGCTGGCCCTGCGCGCAGGCAGCTGGCGCGTCACCATCCCTGCACGCAGCGTGGAAGCCGTGCGTCGCATTCCCGTAGCTGCGGCCGATCAGGCACTGGCCCACGGCATGCTGCAAGATCAAGGCAGCGCCCCTGTGCCCGTGTACTGGGCCGGTGCGGTCTGGCAGCAATCCGCCAGAAGTCTGGAATCACCGCTGGATGGCCAGCGCCACCTGCTCATCGTGCGTGGCGACACGGCGCGCTGGGGCCTGGTGGTGGATGAAGTGCTGGGCATGCAGGAAGTTGTGCTGCAGCCCCCGGCCCATCTGGAAGTGCCTGTGCCCGGCCTCATGGGCACGGCCACCATGCCATCAGGCCATGTGCTGCAGGTCTACGAGCCCTCCCCCGTGCTCATGGCACATGAAGCGCGCCTGCTGACCCAACCCGAAGAAGCCACCACGCTTGATACCCAGGAACCCGAGCGCCCACTGGTGCTGCTGGCCGATGACTCCATGAGCGTGCGCCGCCTGGCCCAGCACCTGCTGCAGACCCACGGCTACCGCATGGTGACAGCCACCGATGGCCTGGAAGCCCTGCAGCTGCTGGAAGACGGCGAACGCCCCACACTGCTGATTGCCGACGTGGAAATGCCCAATATGGACGGCATGGAGCTGCTGCGCCGCGTGCGCAATGACGAGCGCTTCGTCCAGCTGCCGGTGCTGATGCTCACGGCCCACACCGCTGGCCCCGTGAGCCAGAAGGCCATCAGCCTGGGCGCACAGGCCTTTCTCACCAAGCCCTACTCGCCCAACGAGCTGCTGGCCCAGGTGCGCCGCTACAGCAAGCGCACAGACATCTGATCGCATGGCCATCGCGGCCATGCGCTGCAGTGCAGATATATCTCAGCTCAGCGCATCAAATGCGCTTCTTGCTGACACGATTGGCAATCGCAGATACATATCCTCACAGGCGCAGCCAGTCTCCTGATGCGGGGGACTGGCCCGACAGCACCGCCACGACACTGCTTGCCGTGCAGCTTCGACCCACACCTACGAGTAAGAACAGCATGCGCAACAACCAGCCGGTGACCAGTCACGAGCACCTGATCAGCGACAACGCCACGCTGATGTCTACCACCGACCCCAATAGCTACATCAGCTATGCCAATGCTGCCTTTGTGGAAGCCAGTGGCTACAGCATTGATGATCTGCGCAGCCAGCCGCACAACATCGTGCGCCACCCGGACATGCCCAAAGAGGCATTCGCCGACATGTGGGCCACACTCAAGTCCGGTGAACCCTGGAGTGCCCTGGTCAAAAACCGCCGCCAGAACGGTGACTACTACTGGGTGCGTGCCAATGCCGTACCCATCATCCGCAACGGCCAGACCATGGGCTATATGTCCGTGCGTACCAAGGCCTCGTCGGACGAAATTCATGCCGTCAGCAAGCTGTACGCAGCCATGCGCGCCGGCCAGGCCAAGGGCGTGCGCCTGTACAAGGGCGTGCTGATTCGCACTGGGCTGGGCAAGATTCTGTCTGCGGGCAAGCTCATGGGCCTGCGCACCCGCATGCGTCTGAACATGCTGTCGCTGTGGCTGATTGCCTGCGCAGGCAGCCTGGCACTGGTGGGTACAGGCACCACGGGACTGAGCGTGGTGGGTCTGCTCACACTGCTGTTCCTTGTGGGTTGCGGCATGCTGGAGTCGCAGTTTGCACGCCCCATTGAACAACTGCGCAAGCAAGCACTGGACGTCGCCACCGGCAACAACCGTGATGCCATGCCCATTGACCGCGTCGATGAAATCGGCATCACCATGCGCGCCGTCAGCCAGCTGGGCCTGATGTTCCGCTGGCTGATTGATGATGTGAGCCAGCAGGTGCTGAGCGTGCGCTCGGCCGTGGAAGAAATCGCCAAGGGCAATCTGGACCTGAGCGAACGCACGGAACGCTCTGCTTCCAACGTGCAGCAGACAGCCTCTTTCATGGAGCAAATGACCAGCACCGTGGAAAACAATGCCAACACCGCCGTACAGGCATCGAACCTGGCGCAGCAGACCTCGTCTTCTGCCAGCCAGGGCGGTCAGGCCATGCACAAGGTGTCTGACGTGATGAGCGAAATTTCCACCAGTGCCAACCGCATGAACGACATCATTGGCACCATCGACTCCATCGCCTTCCAGACCAACATCCTCGCGCTCAATGCGGCCGTGGAAGCTGCTCGCGCTGGTGAGCAAGGCCGTGGCTTTGCCGTGGTGGCCTCGGAAGTGCGCTCACTGGCGCAGCGCAGCGCCACCGCCGCCAAGGAAATCAAGGACCTGATCAACAACTGCGTAGACAAGGTGCAAAACGGCACCGCACTGGTCAACCACACCCAGACAGAAATCGAAGCCATCGTGCAGCAGGTGCAGCAGGTCTCCTCCCTGATCACCGAAATCAGCGCCGCCACGCGTGAACAGCGCGACGGCATTCTGGAAGCCAGCCAGTCCATCGGCCAGATGGATGCCATCACCCAGCAAAACGCAGCGCTGGTAGAACAAAGCGCGGCCGCTTCGCAGAGCCTGGAGAGCCAGACGCAGCGACTGGTTGAGGCCGTCGGCGTCTTCCACTGAAAGCTTCACAGACTCGCCCATAAAAAACGCCTTTCCAGGACTGCAAAAATCCTGGAAAGGCGTTGTCTTTGCGCAGCGCGTGCTTGGCGTGCGTCTTAGCGGTAGAAAGCTTCGACCTGGCCCTTGAGCTTGATCAGCAGAGGACGGCCCTTGCGGTCCAGCGTCTTGCCAGCGGGCACCTTGACCCAGCCTTCGCTGATGCAGTATTCCTCCACATCATTGCGTTCCTTGCCATTGAAGCGGATGCCGATGTCGTGCTCAAACACTTCACGGACAAAAAACTTGCTGCTGGGGTCAATCGACAGGTGATCTGGCAGTTCTGGGCGTGCTGTAGCTTCAGTCATAGTTTTTCCATATTTGCGGGGCTGACAACGCCCCATTCATCTCAGCGCGCCATTGTCCTGCATTTCACAAGGCCCTCGGGCGCATCGCCTGACTGTGTGACGGTCAACCGGTCTGCTGCGCAAAGTAACAAAGCCAGGTGCGACTTGCCCGGCCACACCACCGGCCTGCGGCGAAACGCGTACATTTCCAAGGCTGATGTGCGGCGCAGCTGCCGCGCACAATCTTCTTACTTTTCTCGCCACTGCATGAACGCCTCTGCTTTGCCCATTCTGTATTCCTTCCGCCGCTGCCCCTATGCCATGCGCGCGCGCCTTGCGCTGGCCCATGCTGGCCTGGCCTGCGAACTGCGCGAAATCAATCTGCGCAACAAGCCGCAGGCGTTGCTGGCAGCATCCCCCAAGGGCACGGTTCCCGTGCTGGTGCTGCAGGACGGCAAGGTGATTGAGCAGAGTCTGGACATCATGCTGCACGCACTGCAGGCACATGACCCCGATGGCTGGCTCACCCCCACCGAGGGCACACTGCAAGACATGCTGGCGCTGATTGCACGCAATGACGGCTTCTTCAAGCAGGCGCTGGACCGCTGCAAATACCCTGAGCGCTACAGCGCAGAAGCAGTGACACAGGCCCAGCAAGACGCCAGCACCTGGTTGAGCGCGCTGAATGAGCAGCTGGCTGCCACCGGCTTTCTGTTTGGCATGAACCCCAGCCTGGCCGACATGGCACTGCGCCCCTTTGTGCGCCAGTTCGCACGCATTGATGAGGCCCAGTGGGCCGAGCAGCCCTGGCCGCACCTGCAGGACTGGCTGCAGCGCTGGATTGACTCTGCCCTGTTTGCCGAAATCATGGAAGCCTATCCCGGCTGGGTGCCCGGCACCACAGGCCCGACCTTCAGCACCAGCAGCGTGGCATCGGCCTGATGACGAACTAAACGCCGCCGCCTCTTCGCTGCACGCTCCATAAAAAAGAGCTGCCAGCGCTTGATTGATAAGGGTTTCAAGATCAAATTATTTTGAAACCCTTTATTTATCAGCGCTGGCAGCTCTTCTTTTTGAGATCAACAGTTTACGACTTCTTGTTGAACCATGCCCCGGGGCGGCGTGGTGCAGTCACTTTGCTGTTGCGTGGTTCTCCAGCTACCGCGCGCCCATAGCGCACAGGCACACCGGAGCGGGTGGTGCCTGCAGAGCTGGCCGCGCCCCAGGCAATGTCCTCGCGTGCAATCGACTTCCAGCAGCCGGGCTGCAGATCGTCCAGCTGCAAATTTGCAATGCTGCGGCGTATCAGCCGCAAGGTGGGATGGCCAATGGCCGCCGTCATCTTGCGCACCTGGCGGTTCTTGCCCTCCACCACGGTGATCTCCAGCCACACGTCCTGCACGCTCTTGCGCACGCGCATGGCGGGGCGCGCGGGGGCACCTCGGGCTGTGGTTCCAGCAGCTGCACTTCACACGGCAAGGTGGTGTAGTCCTCAATGCGCAGACCCTCGCGCATGCACTGCAGGGCCGCCTCATCAGGCACGCGCTCGACCAATGCCCAGTAGGTCTTGGGTTTCTGGTTGCGCGGGTTGAGCAGCTGCTCAATCAGCGGGCCATCGTCAGTAAGCAGCAGCAGGCCTTCAGAGTCCTTGTCCAGACGTCCGGCAGGGTACACCCCCTTGGGCAGATCAAACTCTGCCAGCGAGCGTGCGCCATCCTCCGGCGTGAACTGGGAAAGAACGCCATAGGGCTTGTGAAAAAGAATGTACTGAGGCATGCCCGAGAAGATCACCCAATGTGCAAAGGCCAGATTGTCCTGCAAACAAAAAAGCCGGCGCTAAGGCCGGCTTGATGTGAAGCATCCGTGAATTACTTGACGTGCTTGCCGATCAGGCCAGCCATTTCAAACATGGACACTTGGGGCTTGCCAAACACTTCCTTGAGCTTGGCGTCCGCATTGATCATGCGCTTGTTGGCAGCATCCTGCAGATTGTTCGCTTTGATGTAAACCCACAGCTTGCTGATGATTTCTGTGCGAGGCAGGGGTTCCGAACCCACCACAGCAGCCAGAGCGGCGCTAGGTGTGAGGGGCTTCATGAAGGCTGCATTAGGAGTGCGCTTTTTCGCGGGTGCTGCGGCTGCAGCAGTTGCCTTCTTTGCAGTTGCCATGTTTGCTTTCCTTATTGGGTGAAGTTATGCCAGAGAGCATAAGAGTTCTACGCCACGCGGCGCGCTAACTCTGGCTCTGCCAAATGCTAATGGGAAAAAAATGCCTTTCCAAGCGGTAGAACCATTTTTTTTCTTCCATTTGTTGCGAGGAACCCCCGAAAGCTTAAAAAACTGTCAGATTCCTTGGCAAAACGCGAATTTCAGTGCGAGCATGCCGCGCCAAGCAGCCCATCACAACATGCATGAAGGAGTACCAATGAGCATTGTTTTCCAGACCTGCGATCTGTGCGATGCGCACAAACACGACGACAGCGGAGCCTTTCGCGTACTGCCCCCACTGTTCGGACACTTTGGTAGTCTGCCGCAATTTGCAGGCAGTGTCGTGACGGTGAAATGCTTTGAAGACAACAGCCTGGTCAAACAGCTGCTGGACACCCCCGGCCAGGGCCGGGTGCTGGTGGTGGACGGCGGCGGCTCTGTGCGCAGGGCGCTGGTGGGCGGCAATCTGGCAGCTGCCGCCGAGCGCAATGGCTGGGCAGGCATTGTGGTGCACGGCTGCGTGCGCGATGCCGCCGAACTGCGCGAAGCCAAGGTTGGCATTGCAGCACTGGGCCTGATGCCCATGCCCACCGAAAAACGCGGCCAAGGCCAGCAGAACGTGGTGCTGGACATTGCCGGTGCGCGCGTTGCACCCGGCGACTGGCTCTACGCCGATGAAGACGGCATCGTGCTCTCAAGCACCGCCATCCATCAGGCATAAGACCATCTTGTCCCTGCAGACAAGCCCCATGGCGCTACCGCCCGGGGCTTTTTTATGCGCTTTTCGTGTCAGCGCATCTGTTTATGAACGAGCAGACACGGATTTTTCATTGCATACAAAGCACTTTTCACCAAGTGAAAAACACGTCACGCCACCGCCTGAAAATTCATTTCAGACTGAAGCATCTCAATTCACATTGAGAAATTTACTCGTAAAGCATTGATTTTTAAATGAAAATATTTAGTCTTGTATAAGACATAAGATATTGCTCAAGTCTTCTATAAGACTTAAATTTATCTCCAAGCCGCACACAAAACGGCAGACAAGTTTTTCACTTTTGCTTGCCTTTGATTGGAGACTGAAATGCCTGAATCCCTGAACCACCAACTGAGCCGTGAACAGCAGATCGCCGCCCTGGAAAAAGACTGGGCCCAGAACCCTCGCTGGAAGGGCGTAAAGCGCGGCTACTCTGCCGCCGATGTGGTCCGTCTGCGTGGCAGCCTGCAGCCTGAGTACACCCTGGCCAAGCGCGGTGCTGAAAAGCTGTGGGAAAAAATCAATGGCACTGCCAAGAAGGGCTATGTGAACGCCTTCGGTGCCATCACTGCAGGCCAGGCCATGCAGCAGGCAAAGGCAGGTCTGGAAGCCGTGTACCTGTCGGGCTGGCAAGTCGCTGCAGATGGCAACACCTCCGAGACCATGTACCCCGACCAGTCGCTGTACGCCTACGACTCGGTGCCTACCATGGTGCGCCGCATCAACAACACCTTCAAGCGTGCTGATGAAATCCAGTGGAGCCGTGGCATCAACCCTGGTGATGCGGAGTTCATCGACTACTTCCTGCCCATCGTGGCTGACGCAGAAGCCGGTTTCGGCGGCGTGCTCAATGCTTTCGAGCTGATGAAGAACATGATCGCCGCAGGCGCTTCGGGCGTGCACTTTGAAGACCAGCTGGCAGCCGTGAAGAAGTGTGGCCACATGGGCGGCAAGGTGCTGGTGCCTACCCAGGAAGCCATCGAAAAGCTGATCGCGGCCCGCTTTGCAGCGGACGTGATGGGTGTGTCCACCATCGTGCTGGCCCGTACCGATGCAGAAGCGGCCAACCTGATCACTTCGGACCACGATGCCAATGACAAGCCATTCCTGACTGGCGAGCGTACCCAGGAAGGTTTCTACCGAGTCAAGAACGGTCTGGAGCAGGCCATCAGCCGTGGCGTAGCCTACGCCCCCTACGCTGACCTGGTGTGGTGCGAAACCGGCACACCTGACCTGGGCTTTGCCCGGGAGTTCGCCCAGGCCGTGCACGCTGCCTGCCCCGGCAAGCTGCTGAGCTACAACTGCTCGCCCTCCTTCAACTGGAAGAAGAATCTGGACGACAAGACCATTGCCAAGTTCCAGGAAGAACTGTCCGCGCTGGGCTACAAGTTCCAGTTCATCACCCTGGCGGGCATTCACGTCAACTGGTTCAACACCTTCAAGTTCGCCCATGCATATGCTCGCGGCGAAGGCATGAAGCACTACGTGGAAATGGTGCAGGAGCCCGAATTCGCTGCCCGCGAGCAAGGCTATACCTTCGTGTCGCACCAGCAGGAAGTGGGCGCTGGTTACTTCGACGAAGTGACCACGGTCATCCAGGGCGGCACTTCCTCCGTGAAGGCGCTCGCTGGCTCCACCGAAGAAGAACAGTTCCACTGATCACCTCGTGTGCATGCACAGGCAGTGCATCCCGCACTGCCTCATCCGGTTCGTAGATGTGGCTTGATGCCCACGGTGAGTACCGTGGGCTTTTTTTTCGCACGCCTGCGTTGCCTGCCCGTCAAGCTGCCACATGCTGCATCAGTGTGTGCAATCTTTGCAGATTCCCGGCATAGCCCTAGCCAGTTTCAGCTGCCTGCACATTTGTCCTGCAAGGCAGGGAGCAGGTGTGTAGAATCCCGCCCCAATCGCGCGCGCCAGCGCAAGGGCTCTCCACCGGGACTTGCAGGCACGTGCGACAACGACTTTCAGGCCCCGCTATGCACATGCATGTGTAGCGGGGTCTTTTACGTCGTAGAACGCAATTGGTGCGCGTGCGCAGCCTTGTGTTCGCACGCAATTGCATTCCATCAGAAAACAGGCCCTCGAAGGCCAGATTTATGCCTGACGACAGTAAACACATTTTTACCAATCAAGCGCTGTACCTGACGCAGCTGCCCGATCGCCCCAAGGCCAAACCACCAGAAATCTTCATCCCCTGATACCCCCCAAGAGGTAGAGAAATTGACCACCCATCGTGACACTCACGGAGTAGCAAAGCTCCAAAAGACACTTGTCCTCTGGCAAGTCATCATCATCGGCCTGGCCTATATCCAGCCCATGACGCTGTTAGATACGTTCGGCATGGTCTCCAGAGACAGTGTGCAGCACGTACCTACGTCTTATCTGATTGCATTGATCGCCGTGCTGCTGACATCGATCAGCTACGGCCACATGATTCGCAAGCACCCGTCATCGGGCTCCGCTTACACCTATGTGCAAAAGTCCATCCACCCCAACGCCGGGTTTATGGTGGGCTGGTCCTCGCTGCTGGACTATCTGTTGTCCCCCATGGTCAACATCCTGCTGGCGAACATCTACCTCACAGCGCTGTTCCCTGACGTCAACCACTGGGTCTGGATTGTCGCGCTGTCGCTGCTGATGGTTGGCATCAACCTGCGTGGCGTACGCTTTGTGGCGAACTTCAACAGCCTGATCGTGCTGCTGCAGGTACTGATCATTGGCATCTTCACCTGGATCATCTACAGCAAGCTGCTGGCGGGTGAAAACGCACTGGGCAAGATTGCCGAACAAAGTGCTGCCGATGGCCTGTGGAGCCTCTCTCCCTTCTGGAGCGCTAATACAGAAATCGCTGCCTTGATCACAGGCGCCACCATCTTGTGCTTCTCGTTCACCGGCTTTGACTCGCTGAGCTCGCTGGCTGAAGAGACCAAGGACACGAAAAAGACCCTGCCTCGTGCGATTTTCCTGACCGCACTGATCTCCGGCATCATCTTCATCATCTCCACCTACTTCATGCAGCTGTACTTCCCGGGCAATCCCGAGCAGTACTTCGAGCTGGTCGATGAAACCCAGCCTGAAATTCTGCTGCTGGTGGGCGGCGCCTTCTTCCAGTCTGTGGTGCTGAGCTTTGCCATCATCACCGTGATGGCTTCGGGCATCTCTGCACACGCAGGTGTTTCGCGCCTGATGTATGTGATGGGCCGTGACGGCGTGCTGCCCAAGAAGTTCTTTGGCTATATCAGCCCCAAGAACTTCACCCCTGCCTACAACATCTGGCTGGCTGGCGTGATCGGTCTGACCGCTGGTTTCCTGAGCCTGGAGTTCGTGGTGGCACTGATTTCCTTCGGCGCACTGACTGCGTTCAGCTTTGTGAACCTGTCCGTGATCTGCAGCTACGGCTTCCGTGATGGCCGTCTGAAGAATGCCAAGGACATCCTGAACTACTTCATCGTTCCTCTGCTAGGCTTTATCTCCATTGGCGCGCTGTGGCTGGAAGTGGAAGACACATCGCTCAAGGCCGGCATTGCCTGGGCTGCCGTTGGCATTGTGTATCTGGCATGGATGACCAAGGGCTTCAAAAAGCCTGCGCCTCAATACCAGCACAACGAACACGACGAAGACTGAGCTTGTCTTCCCTGCTGTGTAGCACGCCAGTACGTGCACACAGCAGCTTGAATCGCCAACGCCTGTACGCGCTACTTGTGTACAGGCGTTTTTTGTTGCAGTAACCTCCGGCCAGCGCGATTGGGTAGTTCCGCACTCTGCTGCTCTCCACGTGCACTCGCGTACAGCAGCAATCGCTACAGAACGCAGCACAACACAGCGTTCAACCTACCCCGTCAGACACGGCTCCACGCAGTGGCATGCTCCTCGCCTCTGCACAAATAGCACGCATAAAAAAATGCCGCTCACTCAATTGCAGTGAACGGCATTTTCAGTTGCGCGGTACCTGCAGGCAGGGATATGCCTGCGCTGCAGCACCTCGGATTTATTTGTGGCTAATGCGGCGGACGACCCAGTCACCCAGACTTTGAATAGCCTGCACAAAGAAGATCAGAATGATCACCACGGCGAGCATGATGTCGGGCAGGAAACGCTGGTAGCCGTAGCGGATGCCCAGGTCCCCCAGGCCACCGCCACCGATGGCACCAGCCATGGCCGAGTAACCCGTCAGGCTCACCAGGCTGATGGTCAGGCCCGCAATGATGCCGGGCATGGCTTCGGGCAGCAGCACCTTCCACACGATCTGGCTGGTCGTCGCGCCCATGGACTGGGCAGCTTCGATCAGGCCGTTGTCCACTTCACGCAGCGAGGTTTCCACCAGACGCGCAATAAAGGGCGCAGCCGCAATGGTCAGAGGCACCACAGCCGCCCAAGTGCCGATGGAGGAGCCTGTAATAAATCGCGTGAGCGGAATAATGGCCACCAGCAAGATGATGAAAGGCGTGGAGCGCACGGCATTGACCACCCAGCCCACGGAATTGTTCAGCGGTGCGTTTTCCAGCACGCCGCCCTTGTCCGTCAGACGCAGGAACACACCCATGGGAATGCCGATCAGCGCACCAATTACGCCGGAGACGCCCACCATGATCACCGTCTCCCAGAAGGAGTCGATGAACAGCTGAATCATCATTTCAGAAAAATTCTCAAACATCGCTTAAGCCTTTACTTCCACCACTTGCACGATCACGCCAGCCTGCTGCAGGTGCGTGATAGCTGCTTCAATCTTGGCGGCTTCGCCACTGGCATAGACCGCCAGTGAGCCAAAGGTCTGCTCCTGAATCTCGTCAATCTGACCGTGCAGGATGGACAGATCCAGCCCCAGCTCACGAATCAGGTGCGACAGGATAGGCTCATAGGCACTTTCACCCGCGTACGACAGGCGCAGCAGCTTGCCCGTCTGCCCCGCAGGCAGCTTGGCAGCCAGTGCGCGCACACGGTTGCCCACGCTCTCGGGCAGTTCCTGGGGCACGATTTCGTCGATCAGGCTCTTGGTGATGTCCTTCTGGGGCTTGGTGAACACATCGATCACCGGGCCCATTTCTGCAATTTCACCAGCGTCGATCACGGCCACACGGTCCGCAATCTGCTTGATCACCTGCATCTGGTGCGTAATCAAGACCACGGTCACGCCCAGCTCGCGGTTGACCTTGCGCAGCAAATCCAGAATGGAACGGGTGGTTTCAGGGTCCAGCGCCGAAGTGGCCTCGTCACTGAGCAGCACCTTGGGGTTGGAAGCCAGTGCACGGGCAATGCCCACACGCTGCTTCTGGCCGCCAGAGATCTGCGCGGGGTAGCGATCAGCCAGATGCGACAGGCCCACCAGCTCCAGCAGCGGGTCAATGCGCTTTTTGATTTCGGCCTTGGACATGCCGGCCAGCTCCAGCGGCAGCGCGGCGTTGTCATAGACGGTGCGCGAAGACAGCAGATTGAAGTGCTGGAACACCATGCCAATTTGATGGCGGGCAGCGCGCAGCTGTGCATCGCTGAGCTGCATCAGGTCGTTGCCATCCACCATCATCTGGCCGGATGTGGGGCGATTGAGCAAGTTGATGCAGCGCACCAGCGAGCTTTTGCCCGCACCGGAGCGACCAATAATGCCGAAGATTTCGCCCTTTTCAACACGCAGGTTGATGTGCTTGAGCGCTTCGACCGGCCCCTTGGGGCCTTGGTAAGTCAGGGACAGATCCCGAATCTCGATCATGTGATTCGCTACCGCACGTAGCGCGCAAAACTGGCGACGTGCTCTAGATATAGAAGATGTTGGAATGTAACGCGCCGAAATATCAAACCCCAAAGAATCAATATTCAAGCAATAAGATGCTTTGGTTATAACGTCGGCAAGCTAGGCGTAAACCCGCAATGATGCCTGATTTCAGTCCTTGCCGCGTGCAAAGCAGCGCTAAACCATGCCGCAGCCTCCTGGTAGCGTACGCTGCCGCTCTCAAAAGAAAAGCTGCTAGCGCTGAAACAACAAGGCTTTGCAAGATAAAACACTTGCAAATCCTTTGTAGATCAGCGCAAGGCGCTACTTATTTATCGTAGTTCGGGGTGTAGGGCTTGTCGCCACCGAACATCTGCAACAGGCCTTGTGGCGCTTCCTTGTCTGTGCCCTTGTAGGCTTCGTAGACCAGACGCTTGAAAGCATCAGAAGCGCGGCTGCTGCGCTCACCGTTGTGCATCAGCTCCTCAATCACGCCGTCATCGGTATACAGGCGCACCCATGCATCCTTGCCAAAGGCCACGCGCTCGATGGTGTCCATGGGCACCACAAAGGCTGTCACACCGGGCAGATCTGAGCCCTGCTTGGCCAGAGAGCGCACGCGCAGCGGCGCATGGGGACGGGCATTGAACTCCAGCGACTCCACCTTGGCCTTGCCACCGCGTGTACCAACCAGCAAGATGGCACGGTTGGGCGTTTCACTGCTCCACTGCACGCCCAGCGTAGGGCAATGCGCCACCAGGCCACACTCCACTGCCTGCGGGGCAAAGCCAATGTCTGTCACACGCCGGGCGTTATCCACATTGACCTGTACCACGGCCTCCGTGCCGCCTTTTTTGTCTGCGCTGGCGCACCCTGCCAGTGCCAGCACCGCTGCCACTGCTCCCATTGCCTGCCACAACCGCTGCTTCATGTGTTTTACCTCGCCGATGGATCCAACAAAGCGCTGATCTTGCCATGAACGCCACTTGCTACGTGCAACACAAGGCCACATTCGTTCCCTCAAGGGGCGCCACCCTCACTGGACCTGGCTGCTGTGCTCTGCTGCAGGCGCCTGCGGTTTGACACGCTGCGTCCCCGGCAAGACCAGCCGCGTGCCACAGCGGCGGCAGTAGCGCGCATCTTCCTCATGGCGCTCCAGCCCGCAGGTATCGCATGACACGCCTTTGAGCGCGGCCTTGGTGCCCACATTGCGTGACAGTTCCGCCCCCACAATACCCGTTGGTACAGCCAGCACGCCCCAGCCCAGCAGCATCATGGTGGAGCCGAAGATACGCCCCAGCGGAGTGGCAGGGGTTACGTCCCCATAGCCCACGGTGGTCACGGTCGAAATCGCCCAGTAAATGCCGATGGGCACGCTGGTAAAGCCGTGCTCCGGGCCTTCCAGCAAGTACATGAGCGTGCCCATGACATAGACGATCAGCGCCACCACACTCAGAAACACAAAAATCTTGCGCGCACTGGCCCGCAGCGCCTGTCCAAGCATCAGGTACTCGTTGAGAAAGCTGCGAAAAATCGGGAAGACGTGAAAGGTGCGCACCAGCCGCAACGCCCGCACCGCCACCAGCAGGTGCGCGTCGGGGAAAAAGATGCTCAGATAGGTGGGCACAATGGCCAGCAGGTCTACCAGCCCATAAAAGCTCAGTGCATAGCGCAAGGGATGGCGCACTGAAATCAGCCGCAGCACATACTCTGCCGTAAAGCCCAGCGTAAACACCCACTCCAGCGCACGCAGCAGGTAGTACAGCGGACGGTGGCTGACCACCGAGGGAATGCTGTGCGCAATCACCACGCACAGGCTCAGGATGATAGCCAGCGTCAACCTGCGCTCAAAGCGCTTGCCCATCTCGGTGTTCGTCTCAAACACCGTGCGGTAAATGCTCTGCCGCCAGCGCGCAACCGGCACCCCCAGTCGTTCTGAGGACGGGTAGTTGTCACGGAAGAAGTCAGAAATCGAAACGAGCAAGCGCATACAAGGTGTCCCGGAAGGCGAGCCCGGTTGGGCTCGCACAAGCAGGCGCCATTGTAGGAAGGGAAGGTGCTCTCGCTAGTGCAGCAACAGCCGCATGATGTCCGTGCGCGTGATCAGCCCCACCAGCCTCCCTTGGCGCAGCACCGCAACAAAGGGCACGGCATGCTCGGCCAGCACGGCCAGCAGCTGCGACACGGGGGTGCTGTCCTGCACGCACAGTGGCGCATCGGCCATCAGATCCGCGGCACAGGCCGTGGGCTGTACGGGTTTCTTGCCCCACAGGCGCCAGACACGCTGCTGGCGGCGTTGCGCCACGTTCCCGCGCTGCTGCCACAGCCAGTCGAGCAGCGCACTGCGCGCCACCACGCCAAGTAGCTCGCCCTGCACGCCCACGACGGGCAGGCTTTTGATGGGATGCTGCTGAAACTTCGCCGCCAGGCTGTCCAACGACTCCAGGGGCGAGCACGTCCACATGGCCGTGGTCATCAGCTGTCCGCAATGCACGCTGCCAAAGCGCCGTGCGATGGCCTGCTCCTCCGCAGCCAGCACCAGCTGCTGCAGCTCCTGCGCCGTCAGGTTGTTGCTCTGGTCAAAGCGCGACAGCAGCGCCTGCAGGTCAGCTTCGGACAGCGCCTTGGTCGGCAGCTGCTGCATGCCCGCCGTGGACATCGCCACGGGCTGCAGTGGATAGCGCTTGCCACAGACACGGTGGTACACGATGGCCACCAGTACCAGGCACAGCGTCAGCACACCAATCGGCCAGAGGGCATAGGTCCAGCCATGGACGGTGCCGTGCTGCGCATCGAGTGCCCACAGCAGCGCCACGGCGCCTCCGGGCGGGTGCAGCGAGCGGGTGAGCTGCATCACCATGATGGCGCCGCCCACAGCCAGCGCCGGCGCCCAGTCCAGCGGCACACAACTGACCACCAGCCAGGTCCACAATCCGGCCACAGTGTTGCCCACCACGCAGGACCAGGGCTGTGCCAGCGGGCTCGTGTGCACGGCAAACAGCAGCACGGCACTGGCACCCAGCGGTGCGAACAGGTTCAGCCCGGCTGGTATCCCCAGCTGCTGGCACCCCCAGACCAGCAACGACGCCAGCGCCAGCCCCAGCATGCCGCCCAGACCGACACGCCACACGTCCTGGCGCGTCGCCGGAGCGACCGCAGGCTTCCAAGCTTTACGGAAATCCATGGTGTTAAGCACGCGCCCCACGGCGCCACATCGTTGCGAGGGTCAGGCGTCACCCATGATGGACAAGCTGGCCCTCCCTGTTGGCGAAATTGCTGGCGCACTATAAAGAGGATCGCACTGCCCCTGTCTGGGGCATGGTCATGCCTGCCACCGGCGCCCCTCTTGGTACTTTGCGCTGCGCCGCCCTGAGGGCAACAGTTCAGGCACACTCCTGCACCATGCCCCGCATCAAGCCCCCCTCCAAAGAAGAAAGCCAGCTGCTTCCTCCCTACAACGCACTGCCCGACAGCGCCATTCATATTCCACAGACACCCCAGGCATTCGCCGAGGCCCGCGCCGTACTGCTGGCACAGCAGGCACTGGGGTTTGATACCGAAAGCAAGCCCCTTTTCCGGCCCGGGCAGGTCGACACCGGCCCCCACATCGTGCAGCTGGCAACGCCTGAGGCGGCATGGATTCTTCAGCTGCACCACACCGAAGCCCTGGCGCTGGCGCAAGCAGTCATGGCGCATCCAGACATCATCAAAGTGGGCTTTGGCCTGGACAATGACAAATCCACCCTGCCGCATCGGCTGAGCGTTCCCTTGGTGAATGTGCTCGACCTGGACCGTGTCTTCAAGCGCTATGGCTACGGCTCCTCCACCGGGGTCCGCGCTGCCGTGGCGCTGGTGCTGGGTCAGAGCTTTCACAAGTCCAAGAAGCAATCGACCAGCAACTGGGCGCTGCGCCAGCTCAGCCCGGCACAGATTCGCTACGCCGCCAATGACGCGCATGCCCCCGCCATGGTCTATGCCGCTTTGCCCGCCTGGGAAAGCACACAGGCTGCCCCTGCCCCAAGCCGCCCCAGACGCCCCCGCCATGCTCCAGGCACAGCGGCAACTTCAGCCATGCAGCCATCGCCCAAGCAACAAAGCATGCAACACGTTTCCAGCACAGACTGATACTGCCTAAAAAGCTATCAGTTTTGCACTACATCAAGCAGGCATAAGCACATAGCTTTTGCTTGGTTGGCAGCGTCCGCTTTCTTTTTCACAATTATTGCGACGCTATCAACCACAGCAGGAGACAAACATGCGCATCGAAACACTGGCCGTGCACGCTGGATACAGCCCTGATCCCGCGACCAAAGCCGTCGTCGTTCCTATCTACCAGACGGTGGCCTATGCCTTTGACAGCGCCCAGCACGGCGCGGATCTGTTTGACCTCAAAGTGCAGGGCAATATCTACACCCGCATCATGAACCCTACGACCGATGTGCTGGAAAAGCGCGTCGCAGCACTGGAAGGCGGTATTGCGGCGCTGGCCGTGGCATCGGGCATGGCCGCCACCACCTACGCCATCCAGACCATTGCAGAGGCCGGCGACAACATCATCTCCGCCAGCACGCTCTACGGCGGCACCTACAACCTGTTTGCCCATACGTTCCCGCAGCAGGGCATTGAGGTGCGCTTTGCCGATCCGCGCGATCCGGCCAGCTTTGGCAAGCTCATCGATGCCAAGACCAAGGCGGTGTTTATTGAGTCCATCGGCAACCCGCTGGGCAATGTGACCGACATCCGCGCGCTGGCCGATGTGGCGCACGCCCACGGTGTGCCACTGATTGTGGACAACACCGTGCCCTCGCCCTACCTGCTACGCCCTATCGAATTTGGTGCTGACATCGTCGTGCACTCGCTCACCAAATACCTGGGCGGCCACGGCACCAGCGTCGGCGGCGCGATTGTGGACAGCGGCAAATTCCCCTGGGCAGCGCACAAGGAGCGCTTCAAGCGCCTGAACGAACCCGACGTCAGCTACCACGGCGTGGTCTATACCGAAGCCCTGGGCGAGGCAGCCTACATCGGCCGCGCCCGCGTGGTGCCGCTGCGCAATATGGGTGCGGCCATCTCGCCCCAGAATGCCTTCCAGATTCTGCAAGGCATTGAAACCCTGGCGCTGCGCATGGACCGCATCTGCGACAACACCCAGAAGATTGCTGAAACCCTGCAACGCCATCCCAAGGTGGAATGGGTGCGCTACGCTGGTCTGAAAGACCACCCCGACCATGCCATCGTGCAAAAACAGTCTCAGGGCCGCGCTTCGGGCATTCTGTCCTTCAGCCTCAAGGCCGAGGATGCGCGCGCTGCCGGTGCCCGCTTCCTGGATGCACTGCAGCTGTTCACACGCCTGGTCAACATCGGCGATGCCAAATCGCTGGCCACCCACCCTGCCTCCACCACCCACCGCCAGCTCGATGCCGCAGAGCTGGCCAAGGCTGGCGTCACCGAAGGCATGGTGCGCCTGTCCATCGGCATTGAACATATTGACGACCTGCTGGCTGACCTGGAGCAGGCGCTGGATAAAGTCTGATCACCAGCCACGGCATCCACAAAAACCGTCCACCAATGTGGACGGTTTTTTTTATTCTCCACAGGCAAAAAAACCGCTGTGCCATACAGCACAGCGGTTTGAAAGCCCTTGGAGGAATCGGCGCTTAGAAGCGGTAACCGACGCCTACACCAATCAGTACAGGGTCAACCTTGAGCTTGCCGCTCGCTACGTCCGTCGTAACCGTCGTATCCATGTACACCTTTTTCACGTCAAAGTTGAGCGACCAGTTCTTATCCAGTGCATAGTCGAAGCCAACCTGCAAAGCACCACCCCAGCTGTTTTTCTTCACACGAGGATTAATGCTAGAGCCAACCTCATTAAATTTCACGCTAGAGAAACGCGTGTAGTTAATACCTGCGCCAACATACGGCTTGAAAGCACCAAAGTTGGTAAAGTGGTACTGCGCCAGCAGAGTAGGTGGCAACTGCTTCAAAGAACCAATTTGCCCCAAATCACCCAGCGCACCATTCGAGTAGATTTTGTGTTTTTGCGGGTATGTCAGGATCAACTCTGCTGCAAAGTTGGGCGTGAAGTAGTAGCTGATGTCAATTTCAGGGATGGTCTTGTTGCTCACAGACAAACCCAAATTATCTTTTGCAGCAGCAGAGCCTTTATTTGCAGCATCAATATGCACAGCGCGCACACGCACTTGCCACTTGCCATCTTGCTGCTGCGCCATTGCAGCACCGGAAGTCAACGCACACAGAGCGGCTACAGCCAGCAGAGTCTTTTTCATAATGGGTATTCAGTTAGTGAACCCGGGGACATCCCCCGTGCAGCCATTGCATCACCGCGATGCACAGTGCCGTTTGCCTTAAGTCAAAAGTCAATCCCAGATATTTCAGAAATGACTGAAATGTCGCTCACACACAACAGCCAGTCAGTATCTGCTCACTACTTTGACAAGGCACTGCCCTGCATCATTCGTTGCTGAACGTAGCGCCGATGTAGGAACGGTGCGTAAGTAAGTGCCCTGTTGCAGCTCACCAACACACTTGCCACAGTTCAGCTTCCTCAAGGTTTTTCGTAATAGGACTGAGCAGCCTCACTGAGCAAACTGGGCTGCAGGCTCATGACATAGGGCAAGCCCAGAAAATTGCGCCAGCCGCTCCAGTCCGCCTGCGTGATTTTTCCGTCATTGTCTGCGTCTACAGGCACAGATGGCTGCGCATACAACTGGGTTTTGCCGCTCGACTGCTTGAAGGCCTGCGCTTTTTTCTCTGTGCTCAGCACACGTCCTGTCTGCATATCTGTGGCCACCATGGGCGCCCCCACAAAGCCTTCCTTGATGACATAGACCGACCGATAGCCCTGCCCTGCCAGCTTGGGGTCTACAGACAGATCAGGCCGCGCCAGCAGGTTGGCGGCCTCTGCGGCACATGCGGCATTGCGGCACAGCACTGCAATAGGCGCATCCTTATAGGGCAGCACATCCACCACGGCCTGCCAGAAATCCGCTGCACTCATGCGCACTTCACTGCCCGGCACCACGCCATAGCGGCATTCGCTGCCATCGTCCGACCGGATCTGGGCTTGCTCTGCACCACTGGGGTGAGGCTGGCACTGACGGTAAATGCGTGGATAAGGCACATGGAAGGCCCCTTCCGGATGGCCCATGCGATATTCCGTGGCATCGCGCACATCCAGCAAAGCCATGCGCTGCGAAGCAGGCAGCTGCGCACTCACATAGGCACGCGCGGCGCTGATGTCTGCGGCATAGTGACGTTCAGGCGCATAAAGCACAGTCGCCGCCGTCGTTGCGGTCTGCGTCTGCGCTTTACCGCCATAGAAACCTTTGACATATGAGCAGCCAGAAGTCAGCAACGCTGCACCTAGGACGCCCATCAGGGTCGTCCACTTCAATGAGTGAGAGAGCATGGTGAATGGATCCAAACCAGAGCTGCATGCACACGCATGCCTCTGAACACAAAGACACGCATCATAGATGCGCGGCCTTGGCTGCCAAGCGTGGGGCTGGATAGCTTTCACACAACATTCAGCAGCGAGAAGCGATCGCCCGCCTAGAATGACTCGACACACCAGAACAGAGGATGACAAGCTTATGAGCAGTGTTTCCCCTTCCCCTGCCGAAGTTCGTACCACGCCCCTGCATGCTTTGCACCTGGCGCTGGGAGCCCGCATGGTGCAGTTCGCAGGCTACGACATGCCTGTGCAATATCCCCAGGGCCTGATAGCAGAGCACCGCCATACCCGCGAGCAGGTCAGTCTGTTTGATGTCTCGCACATGGGGCAAATCAGCGTCAGCGGCCCACAAGCCGCCACTGCGCTGGAGCAGGTACTGCCCATTGATGTGCTCGGCCTTGCCCCCCATCGCCAGCGCTATGCCCTGCTGCTCAATGAAAACGGCGGAATTCTGGACGATCTGATGCTCATCAACCGTGGTGATGACTATCTGCTTATCGTCAACGCCAGCCGCAAGCATGAGGACTTGGCCTGGCTGCAAAAGCACATTGGCCATTCCTGCCATATTCAGATGCTGCCTGACATGGCACTGGTGGCCCTGCAAGGACCACAGGCCGCTGCTGTTCTGCAGGCCATCCATCCAGCCGCCAGCACACTCAGCTTCATGCAAGGCGCACCCTTGCGCTTTCAGGGGGCTGTGGGCTACCTCACGCGCAGTGGCTATACCGGCGAAGATGGGTTTGAAATCGCTTTGCCGGCATTCCATATGGAAGCCTTTGCGCGCTGGGCGCTGGCACAGCCACAGGTGCTGCCTGCCGGACTGGGCGCGCGCAATACGCTGCGGCTGGAAGCAGGGCTGTGCCTCTATGGCGCAGACATGGACTGCAGCACCACACCCTCGCAGGCAGGTCTGGCCTGGAGCATTCCCAAAGCACGCCGCACGGGGGGATTGCGCGAAGGCGGCTTCATCGGCGCAGATGTGGTGCTGCCACAACTCGCAGGCGACATCCCTCTCGACAAGATCCGCGTAGGCCTGCATGCCATGGAACGTGTACCTGTGCGCGACAGTACTGCCCTGCATATCCCTGATGGTGAGGCAATTGGCGTTGTCACCAGCGGCTCCATGGCACCCAGCCTGGATCGCCCTGTCGCCATGGGCTATCTGCCTCCGGCCTATACCGCATTTGGCACCCGCATCCATGCCATGGTGCGTGGCAAGCCCGTAACCATGGAAGTGGTTCCCCTGCCCTTTGTAGCGCCGCGCTACCGCAAAGGCTAGGCCTGCGCAATGGCAGATGTTTCCCGTCGTCCGTAGATCCATGCAGAAACCGCTACAGTGTCATTCATTCCGTACATGCGCTGTGCATGTGCTGGACTCATAGTTATTGCATACCGGAGTGAGCCGTCATGAGCATCAAATTTTCCAAAGAACACGAATGGATCAACGCCGCCAATCCTGAGGCCGCAGTGGTTGGCATCACCGTGCATGCACAGGATGCCCTGGGCGATGTAGTCTTTGTGGATCTGCCCGCTGTGGGCGCCACCTTCAACCAGGGCGAAGTCGCAGGTGTGGTCGAATCGGTCAAGGCTGCTGCTGACGTCTACATGCCTGTTTCCGGTGAGATTGTGGAAGTCAACGAAGCACTGCGTAATGACCCCGCACTGGCCAATACCGACCCGCTGAACACCGGTTGGTTCTTCAAAGTGAAACTCAGTGACCCCAGCCAGCTGGATGGTCTGATGGACGAAACTGCTTACGGCGACTTCGCAGCCAACAGCTAAAACCCTTCAAAACGCACCTTGCCCCGGCTGGTGCGTTTTTTTCATCCCCGGTTCTCTCGCGTTTTGGATAGCAGCCTGCGGCACTGCCTGCTGCGCTGCCAATGCATTTGGCTTATGGAGGTTGGATGATGAATCAGCGACTGCAAGCCCCCTTGTCACAATGGGACACGCACACCGACTTTGCCGCACGACACATCGGCCCAGCTGCAGCCGATGAAGCACATATGCTTCAAGTCATTGGCCAATCATCACGCCACGCGCTGATGCAGGCCGTCGTCCCCGCCAGCATCGCCCTGCAACACCCCATGGACTTGCCGCCAGCTGCCACTGAGGCCGAAGCGCTGCAGGAACTCAAATCCATTGCCTGTCGCAACCGCATCCTCAAGAGCTTTATCGGCCAGGGCTATTACGGCACGCACACGCCAGGCGTCATTCAGCGCAACATTCTGGAGAATCCGGCCTGGTACACGGCCTACACCCCGTATCAGGCAGAAATTTCGCAAGGCCGTCTGGAAGCCTTGCTGAACTTTCAGACCATGGTGTGTGACCTCACTGCCATGCCCATTGCCAATGCGTCCATGCTGGACGAAGCCACCGCCGCAGCCGAAGCCATGGCTCTGGCCCAGCGCAGCGCCCGCAGCCAGAGCACCGTGTTCGTGGTGCATCCTGACGTTCACCCTCAAACGCTGGAAGTGCTGCGCACCCGCGCCGCCCCCATGGGCTGGCAGATCTGCGTCCCAGACACCCATGAGGCATTTTTCACCGCACTGCAAACGCCACACTTTGGGGCGCTGGTGCAATACCCCAGCAGTACAGGCGCCATCCATGACTGGCAGGAAGCGGCCAGCTTGTGCCATGCACAGCAAGCCCTGCTGGTAGTGGCTGCCGATCTGCTGGCACTGACCCTGCTCACACCGCCCGGCGAATGGGGGGCAGACATTGTGGTGGGCAGCAGCCAGCGCTTTGGCATGCCCATGGGCGCAGGAGGCCCGCATGCAGCCTTCATGGCCTGTCAGGATACCTACAAGCGCTCACTGCCCGGACGGCTGGTGGGCGTCAGCCTGGATGCAGAAGGTGCACCTGCTTTGCGACTGGCACTGCAGACCCGTGAGCAGCACATCCGCCGCGAAAAAGCCACTTCCAACATCTGCACCGCCCAGGTGCTGCCTGCCGTGGTCGCCAGCATGTACGCGGTCTACCATGGCCCGGACGGCCTGCGTGCCATGGCCCAGCGCATTGCCAGTCTGACCGCTGCTCTGGCACTGGGGCTGGAGGCACTGGGCCATCGCCTGGTGCATGACACGGCCTTCGACACCATCACCATTTCGGTCCCCGGTCATGCATTAAATATAGCTACTCGCGCAGTATTGACGGGCGTTAACCTGCGAAAAGTCTCTGAATCTGAACTCGGCATTTCGCTGGACGAGACCAGCACTGCCGCCGATGTGGCGCTGCTGCTGCGCCTCTTCGGCAGCCCATCTGCACCGGCTGTTGACACCCACACCGCTGCGCGCATTCCTGCGTCTTTGCAGCGCAGCAGCACCTATCTGAACCATCCGGTCTTTCACCGCTACCGCAGCGAGACAGCCATGCTGCGCTACATCCGCAGTCTGGCCGACAAAGACCTGGCGCTGGATCGCTGCATGATTCCGCTCGGCTCCTGCACCATGAAGCTCAATGCCACCAGCGAGATGCTTCCCATCACCTGGCCGGAATTTGCGCACATTCACCCCTTTGCACCTGCGGACCAGCAGCAAGGCTATGCCCTGCTCGACCAGCAATTGCGCCAGTGGCTGTGCAGCATCACAGGCTATGCGGACGTGAGTTTGCAGCCCAATGCGGGCTCACAGGGCGAATATGCTGGCCTGCTCGCCATCCGTGCCTGGCATGCAGCCCGTGGTGACAGCCAGCGTACGGTCTGTCTGATACCCGCCAGCGCCCATGGCACCAACCCTGCCAGCGCGCAGATGTGCGGCATGCGTGTGGTGGTCGTTGCCTGCGATGCCCATGGCAATATCGACATGGCAGACCTGCAGGCCAAGTGCGAAGCGCACAGCCACGAACTGGCCTGCATCATGGTGACCTACCCAAGCACGCACGGTGTGTTTGAAGACAGCATTCGTGCACTGTGCGAAGTCGTGCACCAGCACGGTGGTCGCGTGTATGTAGATGGTGCCAATATGAACGCCCTGGTCGGCCTTGCTGCCCCTGGCGCTTTTGGCGGTGATATCAGCCACCTCAATCTGCACAAGACGTTTTGCATTCCACACGGCGGCGGCGGACCGGGCGTGGGCCCCGTCTGCGTGGTGCAGGATCTGGCACCCTTCCTGCCCGGCCATGCCACGGCTGGACGGCCCGCAGCGGTGGGGGCGGTATCGGCTGCCCCCTATGGCAATGCCAGCGTGCTGCCCATCAGCTGGATGTACATCCGCATGATGGGTGCAGCTGGCCTGCGCCACGCCACAGAGGCTGCCATTCTGAATGCCAACTACATCAGCACCCGCCTGAAGGCACACTATCCCACGCTCTACACCGGCCCCGATGGACTGGTCGCCCATGAATGCATTCTGGACCTGCGCCCTCTCAAGGACAGCAGTGGTGTGACAGCGGAAGACGTGGCCAAGCGCCTGATCGACTACGGTTTCCATGCCCCCACACTCTCCTTCCCGGTGCCGGGCACCCTGATGGTGGAGCCTACAGAAAGTGAACCCCTGCAAGAGCTGGACCGTTTCATCGACGCCATGATTGCCATCCGTGAAGAAATCAGGCGCATTGAAAGCGGTGCATGGCCGCGTGAGGACAATCCGCTGAAAAATGCCCCGCACACTGCCGCACAGCTGCTGCGCGAGCACTGGCTACACCCCTACAGCCGCGCAGAGGCCGCTGCGCAAAGCCAGCTGGCCCACAAATACTGGCCCCCTGTGGCACGCATTGACAATGTGCATGGAGACCGCAACCTCCTTTGTACCTGCCCGATGCCCGATGCTTACCTGAGTTGAGCCCACAAGCTTACGAGTCCCTTTTGTGGCCTTGAAGGTCAAGCGCTTACACTGCGCCCTTGCTCCGGCCTTGCGCTGTTTCCTATGAGCCGCCCAGACCTCTCCTTTCTCATCAATCGCGAAGACCCCTCCTCGCAATCCGGCGACACCTCTGACCTGGAGAGGCTGTCGCTGGATGGTCTGCCCGACTTCGACATCCCAGACAGACTGCCTGATGACGATCCCGTTGCTGCACTGATTGCTGAGCTGCGCAATTACCAGAACGAGCTGGAAATCCAGAACAAGGTGCTGGACTACAGCCAGGCCGTGGCAGAAAGTGCCTCTGAGCGTTTTGAAGCACTGTTCTCCAGCGTACCTTTGCCGCTGCTGGTGCTCGATAAGCATGACATGGTCATCCAGGCCAATGCCATGGCACACAATGCCTTCCAGGCCGAGGGCCATGACAGGCTGCTGGTGTCCTTCATGCCCTATGTCTGCCCTACAGATGTAGGCCGCGTCACCCAGGCCTTTGAAGCAGCGCGGCTCGAGGGCAGCAGTGAAGCGCATGCCGTCATCTTCACTTTAGGCAATGGCAAACAGATTCAGGGCGATCTGCACATCGCCTGCATCCAGATTCCGCAGCGCGATGGCCCTTCGATCGTGCAGTTCATGTGCGCTCTGGTGGACCAGAGCCCTTTGCTGGCCGAGCGCCAGCAGCTGCTGCATCGCAATGAACAGCTGCATGCCAGTGAGCGCCGGCTTGAGTCCGTCATCAACTCGTCACTGGACGCCATCATCTGTGTAGACCAGGACCACCGCATTACGGTGTTCAACCCGTCAGCTGCCACCTTGTTCCTTTGCCCGGCTACCGATGCCCTGGGCAGCAAACTGGATCGCTTTCTTCCCGAGGCCATGCATGCGCTGGATCTGGCGCCGCTGACCACCCAGGTCACACTCGGAGAAATGTCTGCATTGACTGCCACAGGCAACAGTGTGCCTGTGGAAGTGAGCCTGTCCTTTGACCGTCTGCCTGATGGCGAGATCATCACGGTCTTTGCCCGCGACCTGACCAGCCACAAGCGTGCCGAGGCGCAGCGCAACGAGCTAGAGCTGCAGCTGCGCGAATCCCACAAGATGCAGGCGCTGGGCACCATGGCTGGCGGCATTGCCCACGACTTCAACAACATCGTTGGTGCCATTCTCGGTAACGTCGAGCTGGCCAAGGCCGATTGCGGCCACAACCCGCAGGCACTGGAAAGTCTGCTGGAAATTGAAAAGGCCGGCCGCCGTGCCCGTGATCTGGTGCGTCAGATTCTGACCTTCAGCCGCAATGAACCTCCCAAGCGCTACCCTATAGATGCCAGCGAAGTCATGCGAGACACAGAGCGGCTGTTGCGTGTGACCCTGCCTCCAGCGATTGAGCTGCAGGTCGACGCTACACCTGACCTCCCTTGCATGCTGGCAGACCCCACCCAGGTGGAACAGGCCATCTTCAATCTGGCCACCAATGCCGTGCATGCACTGGGTGAAAACCGTGGACTGATTCAGCTGCAAGCCAGCCTGAGCCTGTCGGAGCAACGCCTGTGCGACCGCCTTGGTCTGCCACTGGGCGACTACATCGTCATCTCCGTGCGAGACAACGGCCCGGGCATAGCACCTGAAACATTGCAGCGCATTTTTGAGCCCTTCTTCACCACCAAGCCCGTGGGCCAGGGCACGGGCCTGGGCCTTGCTGTAGTGCACGGTGTCATGCGCACCCATGGCGGTGCCGTTGATGTCAACAGCCGACTGGGGCAGGGCAGCACATTTACGCTGTACTTTCCAGTATCAGCCCAGGACAGCACATCCAAACGCACGACCAGCGCGCATGCCAGCAAACAGTCGGTATGCGCTGTGCCAGCAATACAGGCAGCCGCAGAGCCAGACCTGCGCAAGCATGTCATGTATGTGGATGATGACCAGGCGCTCGTGTCGCTGGTTCAGCGATTGCTGCGCCGCCGGGGCTATCAGGTCACTGGCTTTCTGGATCCCAGAGAAGCCACAGAAGCCCTGCGCAAAGATCCTTTTGCGTACGACCTGGTCGTCACTGACTACAACATGCCGGGCTACTGCGGCGTAGATCTGGTGCGGGATACCAAGACCATTCGCTCCGACCTGCCTGTTGCACTGGCTTCTGGCTACATCACAACTGAAATTGAGGCGCAGGCCATTGCTGCCGGTGCGCTCGCACTGATCTACAAGCCCAATGATGTGGACGAGCTTTGCGAAACCGTGGACCGCCTCATCCGACCTGGTGCCTGAAAACTTTGCTAACGACAATTCGCCCTTCTTGCCTCTATGAGGATGAGCACTTGCTCGTCCTGGACAAACCCGCAGGTCTGCTCTCCGTGCCCGGCCGTGGCCCTGACAAACAAGACTGCCTGATCCACCGCGCTGTGCTCCACTGGCCGGACGCGCTGGTCGTACACCGCCTGGACATGGCCACCTCTGGCCTGCTCATCTTTGCCCGCAACAAGGAAGTACAGCGCCTGCTGGGCGATGCCTTTGCCGCACGCACCATCCATAAGCGCTACACCGCCATCGTGCATGGCACCGTGCTCACCCCGGATTGGTGCATGGTGGATGCGCCCCTGATCTGTGACTGGGAGCGCCGTCCGCTGCAAATCGTCGATCACAGCATCGGCAAGCCCAGCCAGACCCGTTATCTGCGCCATCCCAGTCAGGATGGTGTGCCTGCTGGCTGTACCAGGCTGTGGCTGGAGCCCATCACTGGCCGCTCCCATCAACTGCGGGTGCACATGAGCCACATCGGCCACCCCATGCTGGGGGATGCACTGTATGCCCCAGCACCTGTTGCACAGATGTCCGATCGCCTGTGTCTGCACGCCACCGTGCTGGAGTTTCCACACCCCGTTACGGGGCAGAAGCTGTACATCGAAAGCCCTGCGCCATTTTGAACAGCCTGTGCGCAGGAGCGAGCGCACACAATTTTTCTGCATGCAGCTTGAGAATGCACAGCTTCCGCTCATTTTTTTCTGCAACGCAGCATCCGGTAGATAGAAACCCGATTGCACCATTCGAGGGCGCCTTCATAAGCTTGTCCCGTCAGTAACAGGCATGCAATTTGCAGATCATTTTTCAGCAAATGCTTGGTTTCCAACTTACGAGAGGACATTCGATGATGCGTGCTTCACTCCGTTTAAAAACTGTCGTTGCCACTTTGGGCCTGCTGGGGGCCACTGTGGGTATCCAGGCTCACGCAGAGAACATCAAGTTCGCCATGGTCATCCCTGCTACGGGTCCACTGACCCAGTATGGTGACATGGTCAAGGAAGGCGTTTTCACTGCTGTGGAGCAGATCAATGCCGCAGGCGGCATCAATGGCAAAACCATTGAAGTGGTGACTGTTGATGATGCCTGCGAACCCAAGCAGGGTCCAGTAGCGGCCAACCGCGTGGTCAATAGCAAGATTGGCTACATGATTGGTCCCGTGTGCTCCGGTGCGGCCATTGCTGCGGCCCCCATTTATGACAACGAAGGCGTCGTCGTCATCACCCCTTCTGCCACCTCCCCGGCGCTGACGGAAGGCAAGAACTTCCACTACATCTTCCGCACCATCGGCCGCGATGACCAGCAAGGCCCATCGGCCGCCAAGTTCATCATTGAAACAGCCAAGCCCAGCAAGGTGGCCGTGCTGCACGACAAACAGTCCTACGGCCAGGGCATCGCTTCTTCCGTACGTGATGAGCTGAAAAAAGCCAATGTAGAAGTGGCGCTGTTCGAAGGTATCAATGCCGGTGACAGCGACTACTCGGCCATCATCACCAAGCTCAAGAGTGCAGGCGTGGACTTTGTCTACTACGGTGGCTACCACCCTGAAATGGGGCTGCTGCTGCGCCAGGCTGCCGAACAAGGCCTGAAAGTGCGCATGATGGGCCCTGAAGGCGTGGGCAACCCCGAGGTGAACGCCATTGCAGGCAATGCGGTGGAAGGCATGCTGGTGACGCTGCCCGCAGACTTTTCCAGCAATCCGCAAAATGCAGCCATCGTCAAGGCATTCCAGGACAAGCAACGCAACCCCTCCGGTGCTTTCCAGCTGACCTCGTACGCCGCAGCGCAGGCACTGGCTGATGGCATCAAGGCCGTAGGCAACGACCCCAAGAAGGTGGCTGACTACCTGCACCAGGCCAAGATTGACACCGTCATCGGCCCCGTCTCATGGAACAAGCAAGGAGACCTGACCTCCTTCGACTTCCAGGTTTTCGAGTGGCACAAGGACGGCAGCAAGACCCCTGCGACCAAGTAATTGCCCGTCTGAGCCCACAGCGCTTTTCCAAACTGCACATGTGCCTATCCGGACTCTGAGAGATATGGCAGAAACCCAGGCTGTAGCAACAGCGGGGTTGGCCGCATGGCTCCAGACCAGCGTGTGCAGCTTCCAGCCAGGCCTGTGGGCTTTTCAGTTCAACGCCTGCTTCGCTTGCAAGGGCCTCGCGCACATGAACGATTTTCTTCCCCAGCTGATACAGCAGCTCTTCAATGGTCTCTCGCTGGGCGCCATTTACGCCCTGATCGCCATTGGCTACACCATGGTCTACGGCATCATCGGCATGATCAATTTTGCGCACGGTGACATCTACATGATTGGTGCCTATGTCGGGCTGGTCACGCTCTCGGCCGTCGGCATTCAGGGCACGGTTCCCATCTGGATGGTCATTGGCCTGATGCTAATCGTGGCTGTGATCATCACCGGCATCTATGGCTTTGCCGTGGAACAGGTGGCCTACAAGCCCGTGCGCAACAGCCCGCGCTTGGTGGCTTTGATTTCCGCCATCGGTATGTCCATCTTCCTGCAGAACTGGGTCGCTCTGGGCCAGGGGGCTCGCGACATGGCGGTCCCCTCTCTGCTGCCAGGGGCTTTTCAGATAGAGATGTCCGGAGGCTTTGAAGTCTTTGTGCCCTACACCCGCGTACTGATCATTGCCGTGGTGGTGGTGCTGATGCTGCTGCTGACGCTCTACATCAAGCACTCACGCATGGGCCGCGCCTCACGCGCCTGCTCGCAGGACATGCACATGGCCAGCCTGCTGGGCATCAACACCAACCGCGTGATCTCTTTCACCTTCATCCTGGGGGCCATGCTGGCCGCAGTTGGCGGTGTGCTGATTGCGCTGGCCGTAGGCAAGCTCAATCCCTTCATCGGCTTTATCGCGGGCATCAAGGCCTTCACGGCAGCTGTGCTCGGCGGCATTGGCAGCATTCCCGGTGCCATGCTCGGTGGCGTCATCCTGGGCATTGCCGAAACCCTGGCGGCTGCCTATATCTCCTCGGAGTACAAAGACATTGTGGCGTTCAGCCTGCTGGTGCTGATCCTGCTGTTCCGCCCCACAGGTCTGCTGGGCAAACCTGAAGTGGAGAAAGTCTGATGAAGCGGCTCCTCCTGAACCTCGGCCCTGCCCTGATGGCCGCCGTAGTCACCGCCTTGCTGGTCACCCCCATTTTTGGTCTGCAGCTGCAGCGCGTAGGCGGACAAATGCGGCTGGACCCGCACTGGAACTACGTGCTCTGGGCCACCTTGATTGTGTTTGTGGTGCAAATCTGCAAGCCCGCACTCAAAGGTGCTGCCAAAGGCATACGCCTGCCTTCCATCCCCAGTCTGCCCGCCAAGCTGCATAACGCACTGATCTTTGCAGCCTTGCTGCTGGCCATCAGCTGGCCTTTTTTTGCAGGTCGCAATGCCATCGACATTGCCACGCTGGCCATGATTTACGTCATGCTGGGTCTGGGGCTGAACATTGTGGTGGGCTTTGCAGGCCTGCTGGATCTGGGCTTTGTGGGCTTTTACGCCGTAGGTGCCTACACCTACGCCCTGCTCTTTCACTGGGCGGGCTGGAGCTTCTGGGAATCGCTGCCGCTGGCCGGGGCTGCTGCGGCGCTGTTTGGCTTTTTGCTGGGCTTTCCCGTACTGCGTCTGCGCGGTGACTATCTGGCCATTGTGACGCTGGGCTTTGGCGAAATCATTCGTCTGCTGCTGATCAACCTGAACGACTGGACGGGCGGCCCAGATGGCATCTCCGGCATCCCCAAGCCCTCTGTCTTTGGCTATGAGATGACACGCAATCCCACGGTAGAAGGTGGCACGACTTTCCACCAGCTCATGGGCTGGGAGTTCAGCTCGGTGCACATGGTCATCTTTCTGTATCTGATGGCGCTGATGCTGGCGGTCATCACCCTGCGGGTGTCCAACCGCCTGATACGCATGCCCATTGGCCGTGCCTGGGAGGCCTTGCGCGAAGATGAAATCGCCTGCCGTTCCCTGGGCCTGAGCCCCATGCGCATCAAGCTCTCAGCCTTCACGCTGGGCGCCATGTTTGCCGGCTTTGGCGGCGCCTTCTTTGCTGCACGCCAGGGCATTGTGAACCCAGAGTCCTTCACCTTCATCGAATCGGCCCTGATTCTGGCCATCGTGGTGCTGGGCGGCATGGGTTCTCAGTTGGGTGTGATCGTGGCTGCGATCCTGATTACCGTGCTGCCCGAGCTGGCGCGCGAGTTTTCGGAATACCGCATGCTGATCTTTGGTCTGGTCATGATTTTGATGATGGTCTGGCGTCCGCAGGGCCTGTTCCCTGTGACACGCCCCCACGTGGAAGTGCCGCAAAAAGCAGGCAGCTGAGCCCGTCCCATGCACCTATTGAAAAAGAAATCACAGCATGCATAGCAGCCATTTGTTGAGCGTCAAAGACCTGAGCATGCGCTTTGGCGGCCTGCTCGCGGTCGATGGCGTCAGTATTGACCTCGATGAAAAACAAATCCTCGGCATCATCGGCCCCAACGGTGCTGGCAAGACCACGGTGTTCAACTGCATCAGCGGTTTCTACACCCCTACCGGCGGCAGCATTGTGCTGCGGGGCGAGAGCATTGCCGGTCTGGGCAGCCACAAGGTGGCGTGCAAAGGGGTGGTACGTACCTTCCAGAACGTGCGACTGTTCAAGCGCATGACGGTGCTGGAAAACCTGATGGTGGCCCAGCACCAGAAAGCGCGGGTCTCCGTGCTCGCGGGATTGTTCAACACCTCCAGCTTTCGCAGACAGGAGGCCGAAGCCATTGAACGCAGCATGCACTGGCTGGACTACATGGGCCTGCGCGACTTTGCCAACCGTGAAGCCGGCAATCTGGCCTATGGCCACCAGCGGCGCCTGGAAATTGCACGCTGCATGATCACCGAGCCCAGGGTGCTGATGCTCGATGAGCCCGCAGCAGGCCTGAACCCTCAGGAAAAAATTGATCTGCAGGGGCTGATTCGCCAGCTGCGCGACCAGTATGGCGTTGCCATCCTGCTGATCGAGCACGATATGGGTTTGGTCATGGGGGTGTCTGAGCGCATCACCGTCATGGAATATGGCAAACCCATTGCCCATGGCACACCGGAAGAAGTCAAGAACAACGAACGGGTCATCAAGGCCTATCTGGGAGAGTCCTGATGACGCAGCAGCCTACCCCCATGCTTGAGCTGGAACAGATCAGCACCCACTATGGCTCCATCTGCGCCGTCAATGAGGTGTCTCTGCACGTCAACAAAGGCGAAATCGTCAGCCTGATTGGCTCCAACGGCGCAGGTAAAACCTCGCTGCTCATGACCGTGTGCGGCAATCCGCGCGCCACGGGCGGCACCATTCATTTTGAAGGCGAAGACATCACCAACCTGCCCACGCACCACATCATGCAGCGTGGCATTGCCATCTCACCGGAAGGGCGGCGCATCTTTCCGGATCTGACAGTGATTGAAAACCTGCAGATGGGCGGCTTTTTCCTGAGCAAGGACGAGATTGCCGCAGGCATGGAACACGTGTTTCACCTGTTTCCCCGCCTGAGGGAGCGCGCCACCCAGCGCGCAGGCACCATGTCTGGCGGCGAGCAGCAGATGCTGGCGATTGGCCGCGCCCTGATGTCCAAACCGCGCCTGCTGCTGATGGACGAACCCACGCTGGGGCTGGCGCCGCTCATCATTGCGCAGATTTTTGACATCATCCAGACCATACGCAGCGAAGGTGTGACCGTGTTTCTGGTCGAGCAAAATGCCAACCGCGCCCTGCAGATTGCAGACCGCGGCTATGTACTGGAAAACGGCAAGCTGGTACTCGAAGACACGGGCGCCAACCTGCTCAAGAACGATGCTGTGCGCAAGGCCTACCTGGGCGGCTAACCCCTGCTGCGCCCATACGAAAACAGGCATCGCAACGCGATGCCTGTTTTTTTGTACGAACCAGTCTTAGAAGCCTACATAGTGGGGCAACCACACCGACAGCGCCGGTACAAAGGTCAGCAGCAGCAGCACGATCAGCTGCGCAATCAGGAACGGCGGCAGCTCCTTGTTCAGTTCCGTCAGCGTGGTCTTGGTTGCCACGCAGGTCACAAACAACAGCCCCCCCACAGGCGGCGTGATCATGCCCAGCGTCAGATTCACCACCACGACCATGGCGAACTGAATGGGGTCAATGCCCAGGGCATAGGCAATGGGCGCCAGGATGGGCACCAGAATCATGATGCCAGGCAGGGGCTCCATGAAGATGCCAAAGATCAGCAGCAGCACGTTCACTGCCAGCAGGAACAACACGGGAGACAGTTCCCAGCTGATGATCAGCTCCGACAGATATTGGGGCACACCCTCCACGGTCAGAATCCAGGCAAAAGGCTGAGAAGCCGCCATGACCAGCAGCACCGATGCCGTCAGCAGTGCCGAACGCGCCGTGATACCAGGGATGGCATCCCAGCGCAGTGTGCGGTACACCCACTTGCCGCAGATAAAGGCATAGACCACGGCCACCACAGAAGCCTCTGTCGGTGTGAACACGCCAAAGCGGATGCCGATGATGATCAGCGCCACCAGCAGCAGCACAGGAATGGCCTTGAGCGTGTTGAGCAGCATTTCCTTGCCCGAAGGACGAGGCTCGGTAGAGCGATAGCCGCGTTTTTTGCACACCCACCAGTTGACCACACACAGTGCTGCCGCAATCAGCAGGCCAGGTACAAAGCCCGCCACAAACAGCGCGCCCACCGAGACATTCTCATCTTGCAGCGCATAGATGATCATGGTGATCGAAGGTGGAATGATGGGGCCGATGATGGCCGAGTTGGCCGACAGCGCCGCCGCGTAGGGACGGTCATAGCCAGCCTTGGCCATCATCTTGGTCATCATGGCACCGGGGCCTGCAGCATCGGCCAGGGCTGAGCCAGAGATACCTGCAAACAGCACGGACGAGCCCACGTTCGCATAGCCCAGACCACCGCGCAGATGGCCCACAAACTGCGCCGCAAAGCGCAGCAGCACCTGCGTGAGCGCACCGCCAGACATCAGTTCAGCGGCAAAAATGAAGAACGGCACGGCCATCAGCGGAAAGCTGTCGATGCCCGTAAACATTTCCTTGAAGACGACCAGCTGCGGATAGCGCCCCCCCACAAACACCGCAATAGCCGAAGCGATCGCCAGCGCAAACGCGATGGGAAAGCCCAGCACCATCAGCACCACCAGGCCAATAATCAATGTCAAAGTCATTGTGATTCCTTGTTCTGATGCTGCTTACAGCGAGCCCGCAGCTTCGCTGTCAATATCTTCCGAGTGCACATACTCCCCGGCCACAATGTACTGGCGTGCAATCAGGAGCAGGTGTACCAGCATGAGCACAAAGCCCACAGGCATGGCGGCGTAGATGAAGGAAATTGGAATGTCCGTGGCGGCCGTACTCTGAAAGCGTGTGCGCCAGACATAGTCGCTGGAGGCCACGGCCATGAAGATGAAGAAGGCAGACAGGCCCAGCACCACCATGCTGCGCAGCACCTGCGCGGTGCGCGTTTTCACCGCACGGTGCAGGTTGTCAATGGCGACATGGCCGCCAAAACGCAGCGCCAGACCTGCACCCAGAAAGGCCACCCAGATCATCATGTGGCGGGCCACTTCTTCGGCCCAGATGATGGAATCCCCTGTGGAGTAACGCAGCACCACATTGGCAAACACGATGCAGGCCATGGCCAGCAGCAAAAAAATCAGTAACCAGCGATTGGCCAGTACCAATCCTCGTTCAAAGCGATCCAGCATAGCTTGTTGTCGTGGACTGGCAGAGCCGCCCACAGCGCTTTCATTCAAGAGTCACACTCCCGACCAGCAGGCATAAAGCCAGCGAACGGGAACCAATGCACCACATCGCTGCATCCACTGCATGGACTGCGAGCAGCAGCTGACAGCAAAAAGCCTGCGGGGCTGCTCACAGCACACGCAGGCTTTGAATGGCCACAGTGAAACAGCAGATGCGCCTGCTTACTTCACGTTAGCGATCGCATCCAGCGTCTGCTGGCCAAACTTCTTGGCGTACTGCTTGTAAGCAGGCTCCAAGGCGGCGCGGAAGGCAGCGGCGTCCACGTTCTCGACCACTTGCATGCCATTGCTCTTGGCCATTTCCACGCCCTTGGCTTCCACATCATCCACAAAGGCGCGGGAAGCCTGGGCACCGGCCTTGGCACCTTCGGTAAAGGCGGCCTTCTGCGCATCGGTCAGGCTACCCCAGAAAGAGGGAGACAGCACCAGCACCACAGGGGCGTACACGTGAGAAGTCAGTGTCAGGTGCTTTTGCACTTCCCACAGCTTGGAGGAAGTGAGCACCGAGATGGGGTTCTCCTGACCGTCGATCGTGCCCTGTTGCAGGGCGCTGATCACTTCGGGCCAGGACATGGGCGTAGGCGCTGCACCCAGCGTGCGGAAAGCCGTGATGTGCACGGGGTTCTCGGTCACGCGGATCTTCAGGCCCTTCAGGTCAGCCACGTTCTGGACGGACACCTTGTTATTGGTCAGGTGGCGGAAGCCCTGCTCACCCCATGCCAGCGCAACCAGACCGCGCTGCTGGAACTTGGCCAGCAGGTCCTGGCCGAACTTGCCATCCAGCACTGCACGGGCGTGCTGGGTGTCGCGGAACAGGAAGGGAATGTCGACGATGCCCACATCGCTCACAAAATTGCTCAGTGCGCCGGTGGAGACAATCGCTGCTTCCACGGTGCCCAGCTGCAGGCCTTCAATCAGTTCACGCTCACCGCCTAGGGCGCTGGAAGGAAAGTGCTTGATGGCAAAAGCATTATTGGTGGCTTTTTCCACCGAATCCGCCCAGGCTTTGGCGGCGGCGCCGTAGTGCGAGTTCACGGCCAGCGCATAACCCAGCTTGACTTCCTTGGGTGCAGCCATGGCGTGACCAGCAGTCAAAGTCACAGCGGCGCTGGCACAAGCGGCAATAAAAGTACGGCGAATCAAGGCCATGAATTGTCCCTCTTCATGTATGGAGCAAATAGCCTTGTGCTGACTTGAAACAAGTACACGCAACAAAGCTCAAAAAGGAAAATTATGTACCAACGCACCAAATTGGCATGCCTGCGGGCATCTCTTGCGCATTGATTCGCAAAAGAAAAAAATAAAAATAAAAACAATGACTTAAAAATAAATAGAGGTTTTTTTGCGATTCGCTACGTGTTTGTACGCACCTACCGAAAAAAGAAGCACCCTTCGTCAGCCGCGAAGTGTTTGCACTGCTGCTCAGGGACAATCGTTACCCAATGTGTCGCAGCTCTCTACAATGCCCACTGGTTTCAAATCCTGAGAAAGATGTATGGCAACAAGAGCCCCTGTCCCCGCCTCGACCAGCAATGACTCTGCGCTGGTGTCGTGGCTGGTTGCTGTGGTGGTAGTACTGGTTGCTGCACTGGTAGTGGGCGGCTACTGGATGCAGTCCCAGAACCAGCAGGCAGCCCAGCGATACCAGCAGGAGCAGCAATACCGCACCTATCTGGCAAGCACGCGGGAAGCTGCGGCCTACACGCCACCTGCTCCCAACCCAGCCATCATTGAGGCACGCGAAACCCGTGCCTACCTGCTGGCCCACCCTGCTGTGACACCAGGCGAAGGCTTTAACCAGCCTGGCGTGCAAGCCACGGGCAAAGCCATTGCGCAGGCCATTGACCGCGCCCAAAACGCACAGCAACTATCAAAATAAAAGCTGCCAGCGCTTGATATACCTTGATTTCAGATACTTTCATATCCAAAACCCTTTTAAATCAAGCGCTAGCAGCTATCTTTTTTAAGGCACTGCTTATTTGCGGTGCTGCTCCACCCAGGCCACAAACTGCGCAACAAACTTCTGCACATAGGCATGGCTGCGCTCACCGACCGAGCCATCGGCCGTGAAGAAATCGTCCTTGTATTGCAGGAACATTTCAGGCTGGCCCAGCGTGGGCATGTTCAGGAAGGACAGCACATTGCGCAGGTGCTGCTGCGCCATGGCAGTGCCTGCCGCGCCGGGCGACATGCCCATCACGGCAGCAGGCTTGCCATCCCAGACGCTTTGCCCGTACGGGCGTGAACCCTGATCCAGCGCATTCTTGAGCACACCAGGGATGGAGCGGTTGTACTCTGGCGTCACGAACAGCACAGCATCCACACCGCGCAGCGCATCGCGAAACTGCTTGACAGCTGCCACCTCATTGCCATCTGCATCCTGGTTGTACAGGGGCAGATCACCGATAGGCACTGGCGTGAACTGCACCCCGGCAGGGGCCATCTTGATCACGGCCTGTGCCAGCTGGCGGTTGAACGAGTCTTTGCGCAGACTGCCCACGATCACGGCGATGTGGATTTGGCTCATAACAATCACTCCAGAGTTGGTGGAAGACCCATTATGCGCCCCTGCCCTGAAGCACTTCGTGGGCACATACCTACAAGCGCTGTCTGCGGATGCCAATCAGGCAGAATGCGCTCTGCCTTGAGCCGTCTGTGTCTGTCTGCATGAATGTTTCTTCTGTCCCTTCTTCATCCGAGCCCGCGCTGGAACTGCGCCAGGTGCGCCTGCAGCGTGGTCGCACCACCGTTTTTTCCAGCCTGAGCCTGCAGCTGCATGAGCCACGCATCGGTCTGATCGGGGACAACGGCGTGGGCAAAACCAGTCTGCTGCGCCTGCTGTGCGGGCTGGAAGTGCCAGACCAGGGCCAGGTTTTGAGCCAGGGGCAGGACCTGCATGCCGCAGGTGCGCAGCGCGCACGCTGGGTGGGCATGATGTTCCAGAACCCGGACGACCAGATCATCTTCCCCACCGTGGTCGAAGAACTGGCCCTGGGCCTGCAGCCACATGGTCTGAACAAAAAAGCAGCCAAGGCACAGGCGCTGGCTTTTTTGCAGGCGCGGGGCCTGGCCGACTGGGCCGAGCGCGCCATCACCAGCCTCAGTCAGGGCCAGCGTCAGCATGTGTGCTGGCTGGCCCTGCTGCTGGCCGCACCACGCAGCCTGCTGCTCGATGAGCCCTATGCCAGCCTGGACCTGCCCGGTCAGGCCAAGCTGGCGCGCGACATTGCGCAAGCTCAGCAGCAAGTCATTGTCTCCACCCATCTGCTGGACCACGTGCGTGACTTTGCCCGTGTGATCTGGCTGGACCAGGGACAGGTGCGTGCCGATGGTGCAGGCCACGAAGTCTGCGCCGCCTACGAAGCCGATGTGCGCCAGCGCATCCTCCAGCAACAGGGCTAGGCATGGGCAGTCTTTACAGCGAACACCTCACCTGGCTGCATCGCGTCAGCCCTGCGCTCAAGCTGGTGCTGATGGCCGTGCTCAGCACCGCACTGTTCATGCTACAGTCACCTGCCATCATGGTGGGCTGCGCCGTGGCCTGCGGTCTGCTGTGGCTCAGTCTCGGCAAGGCCACACGCATTGCGCGCCGCCTGATCATTTCTGTGCTGATCGCCGCGCTGCTGATTGCGGGCTTTCATGCCTTCATGGGCAACTATGCACTGGCCACCACCAGCGCCCTGCGCCTGGCCTGTGCCTCTACGCTGGGTGTGGCCTTGACCGTGACGACCCACCCCTCCCGCATTCTGGAGTTGCTGGAGGCACTGCTGGCCCCGCTGGCCAGACTGGGCTTTCCATCCCAGCGCTTTGCGCTGCAACTGGCACTGATGATCCGCTTTATCGAGCACTTTTTTGTGCAATGGAAGCGCCTGGACGATGCCTACCGCCTGCGCACCGGCAAGCCTGGTGGTTTCCGGCTGCTGGCGCCACTGAGCATCCAGATGCTGCAGACCGCCAAACGCGTGGGCGATGCCTTGTTCGCCCGCCTGGGGCAATAAAAAACGCTGCCCGAAAGCAGCGTTGTCTTGTGGATGGCTGAAGCCGCTTAGCCGCGCACCACCAACACAGGCACCTTGGCAGTCTGCAGCACACGCTGTGCCACGCTGCCCAGCACCAGCTTTTCCAGACCGCGGCGGCCGTGCGAGCCCATGACGATCAGGTCCGCACCCACGTTTTCACCCACGCGCACAATGCCTTCGTGGATGGCATGGCCTTCGCCCACCAGGGTCTTGACGGTCACGCCCGTGTCCTTCATGCGCTCGGTCACGTCTTCCAGTGCCTTGTTGGCTTCTGCTGTTGCAGCGCTCAGGTATTGCGCCTGACCGTACGCGAAATCCGCACCCACGCCCGTGAAGGGATAAGGGTCGAGCACGTACACCGCTGTGACTTCGCTATTGAATACCTTGGCCAGCTCAGCAGCCTTGGACACGGCTTGCAGCGATGTTTCCGAACCGTCCACGGGAACCAGGATGTGCTTGAACATGAAAACTCCTCTCGATAATCAACGGTAGATTGTGCGCTACCCATAGGTACAGTCTGCGCCTGTCACCTCCGGGCAATCTTGATTCGCATCAAATTGATGCCCCTCTTGCACGGATCCGTTCACGCGCGATGAGAGGCAGCAGCCTGGCTGCGAACTTAACACGTTCAAGCTGTAGGGCAAGACTGCTCTGCCTCCTGCAGCACGCGCCACATCACCTTGCCACTGCCACTCTTGGGCAGTGCATCGACAAAAGACACCATACGCGGCACCTTGTAGGCGGCCATGTGCCCACGGCACCAGGAGGTAATATCGTCCTCGGTCACCTGCCCCCTGTACTGCGGACGCAGCACCACCACGGCCTTGACCGTCTCACCACGGTAGGCATCGCGCGCGGCGATCACACAGGCTTCCTGAATGGCAGGGTGGAGGAACATCATGGATTCCACCTCGGCAGGCCATACCTTGAAGCCGCTGGCGTTGATCATGCGCTTGAGCCGGTCGGTGATGAAGAAGTACCCGTCCTCGTCCATGCGCCCCAGATCCCCCGTGCGGAAAAAGCGCTTGCCATCCAGCTCGATAAAGGCGGCACGCGTAGCCGCCTCATTGCGCCAGTAGCCCTGAAACAGCTGCGGCCCACTGATCACGATCTCGCCCTGCTCCCCCACAGGCACTTCCTGCAGCGTATCCGGATCGATGATGCGGGAATCTGTGCCAATAAAGGGAATGCCGAGGCACTGCTGCTTCGGGTTCTCGGGGGGATTGTTGTGCGAGGGGGCCGCCGTCTCCGTCAGGCCATAGCCTTCCTGATAACGCAGCCGGAATTCATCGTACAGGCGCTGCGCCACGGCCTGCGGCATGGCTGCGCCTCCGCCGCCGATGTAGGTCAGGCTGCTCAGATCAAACTGCCTGAAGTTCGGGCTGGCAAACAGGTCAATCACCATGGTCGGGATATTGGTCCAGTTGGTGATGCGGTACTTGGAGATCCAGCGCCCGGCCAGTTCACGGTCCCAGCGCGGCATCAGCACCATGGTGCCGCCCACGTAGACCATGGCATGCATCATCGCCACCATGCCTGTGATGTGAAACATGGGAATGACCGCCAGCGCCACGTTCTCACTGGTTGCCTGCCCCCAGACCGCTGAAGCCATGGCATTGCACATGATGCTGGCATGCGTGTGCATGCAACCCTTGGGCAGGCCGGTCGTGCCGCTGGTGTAGGGCAGCACACTCAGGTCCTGCGGCCCCACCTCAAGAGAGGGCACTGGCTGGGTACAGGCCAGTGCCTGCTGCCAGTTCAGCACTTCACCGCATTCCAGCGCGGGCAGCGGGTGCTGCGTGGTCAGCCATGCCTGCCAGGCCTCGGGCACAGGTTCACGCTCTGCCTCCGGTGGCAGGTATTCACCAACCTGACTGACTACCATGTGCTGCAGTCTGTGTTCGTGTGGAAGCGCTGCACTGGCCTGTGCCAGTTCAGGCGCCAGATCGGCCGTAGTCATGGCCAGCCTAACGCCTGCATCGGTGATGTAGTGCTGCAGCTCCTGCGCACGGTTCATCGGGTTGACGGGTACCACCACGGCATTGGCACGCAGGATGGCAAAGTGGGCCATCACCAGCTGCGGCAGGTTCTGCATGAACAGGATGACGCGATCGCCGCGCTGCACACCGGCAGCATGCAGACAGGCTGCCAGTCGTTGAGCGCCATCGGCCAGTTCACGGTAGCTGATCGTGCGGCCAAAGAACTGCAGCGCCACCTTGTCCGGATAGCGGCGCGCGCTGGTTTCAAGGTTGTCCCACAGGGAAGTGGCAGGTGCCGTCAAAGTGCGGGGAACGCGGCGGGGCCAGTGTTGGTCGTGCAAACGCATACGGTCAGCTCCATCAAGGATTGCGAGTGCAGTACACGCTAGCGGCTCTGCCGTGCTTTCACATTCGGGAAGCACCCCATCACAGGTCACCTGCGCGACCAGCAGGCTTATCCCCGCAGCGCCCGGCACACTGCCACTCGCGCGAGAATCGCAGCATCTTGCGTCACCCGTTGCAGACCCGATGAAAAAAAACGATATCGAACATTTCTTCGCCACCTTGCGCGAAGCCAACCCCGAGCCTCGCACCGAACTGGAGTACAGCAGCAACTTTGAGCTGCTCACAGCCGTACTGCTGTCTGCCCAGGCCACGGACGTGGGGGTGAACAAAGCCACGCGCAAACTCTTTCCTGTTGCCAACACCCCGCAAGCCATTCTGGACCTGGGGCTGGAAGGACTGGAGAGCTACATCAAGACCATTGGCCTGTACCGCAGCAAGGCCAAGCACCTGATGGAGACCTGCCGCATTCTGGTGGAGCAGTTCAACGGTGAAGTACCCAGCACGCGCGAAGCGCTGGAAACCCTGCCCGGCGTGGGCCGCAAGACGGCCAATGTGGTGCTCAATGTCGGTTTTGGTCAGCCGACCATGGCGGTGGACACGCACATCTTCCGCGTCAGCAACCGCACCGGTCTGGCCCCCGGAAAAACACCGCTGGAAGTGGAAAAGCAGCTGCTCAAGCGCGTGCCTGCGGAATACGCCGTCAACTCCCACCACTGGCTGATTCTGCTGGGCCGCTATGTCTGCCAGGCACGCAAGCCCAAGTGCTGGGAATGTCTGGTGTCCCCCTACTGCGACTTCAAACCCAAGACTGAAGCACCAGCACGTAAATCCTGATAGCAGGCACCGATCGCCCCACCCTTTGGCCGCTGCAGTTTGCAGAGCAGCTTCGGCAAACATGATCACGCGCTGCACAGCACATGGCTGACAAATGCTTGCGCGCTCTTGCGGTTAGAACCGGTTCTGTGCCCGTCAGAATTGACCTGGGACAAGGCTTGACGCACATCAATAAGTAGAAACCCTAGGGGCTCTACATTGCGTTCACAGAACCGCATATCAACAACAAGGGAAGCTTCATGCAAAGTGCATCCACTGCACCTCAAGCCACACCGGCTCCAGCCAAACTCATGCCGAAAATTGGCCTGGTGGCGGCCTTTATCGTCCTGCTGAGCATCGTTTTCATGCCGCCCATCGCCGGCCTGCCCCAGGCAGGCCAGATGATGCTGGGCATTCTGGCCTTTGCCGTGATTGTCTGGATGACGGAGGCGCTGGATTATTCCGTCTCCGCCTTGCTCATCGGCTCGCTCATGATCGGCCTGCTGGCCATCAGCCCCGTGCCCGGCAAGGAAGGTGCAGATGCAGTGATGATGGGCACCAAAGCCGCCCTGCCCTATGCCCTGGGCGGTTTTAGCAACAGCGCTGTCGTGCTGGTGGCAGCCGCCTGCTTTATTGCGGCAGCCATGACGGCGACGCGCCTGGACCAGCGCATTGCGCTGCAGGTGCTGTCCTATGTGCCTGCACGCGCCAACCACGTGGTCATGGGTGCCATTTTGGTCGGCTTTTTGCTGTCCTTTATCGTGCCCAGCGCCACTGCCCGTGTGGCCTGTCTGATGCCCATCATGCTGGGCTTTCTGACCGCATTTGGTGCAGACCGCCGCAGCAAGTTCGCCGCACTGGTGGTGATTACCGCAGCCCAGACCGCCAGTGTCTGGAACGTGGGCATCAAGACCGCAGCCGCTCAGAACATGGTGGCGATTGGCTTTATCGAGCGTCAGTTTGGCGAAACCATCACCTGGGGTGAATGGTTTGTCGCAGGCGCGCCTTTCTCGGCCTGCCTGACCGTGCTGCTGTACTTCATCATGACGCGCATGCTCAAGCCTGAGATGGACCACATCGCAGGTGGCCGCGAAGCCGTGCGCCAGCAACTGCAGGCGCTGGGCAAGATGACGGCCAACCAGTGGAAGCTGCTGGTCATCACCCTGGTGCTGCTGGGCTTCTGGGCAACGGAAGGCGTGCTGCACAAGGTGGACACCACTTCTTCGACCATCGTGGCCGTAACCCTGATGCTCATGCCCCGCATTGGCATCATGAGCTGGAAGGAATCGCAAAAGGGCTTCCCATGGGGCACTGTGGTGCTGTTTGCCGTCGGTATCGCCATGGGCTCTGCCCTGCTGAAAACGCAGGCTGCGCCCTGGCTGGCCAAGCAGATTGTGGAAAACCTGGGCCTGGTCAACGCCTCGGCCTTTGCCATCCTGATGCTGCTGTCGATGTTCCTGATCGTGATTCACCTGGGCTTTGCCAGCGCCACGGCGCTGGCCTCGACCATGATCCCTATCGTGATCAGCGTGCTGCAGGTCGTGGAGACCCCCGGCATTAACGCCATCGGCATCACCATGCTGCTGCAGTTTGTGGTGAGCTTCGGGTTTATCCTGCCCGTGAACTCACCCCAGGGCATGCTGGCTTACGGCACGGACACCTTCACCATCAAGCAGTACGTGAAAACCGGTTTTGTCATCACCATTGCGGCCACGGTGCTGCTGGTAATCTTTGCCCTGACCTACTGGCCCATGATGGGTTACATGACCCTCAAATAATCGCCTCGCTGCGATAAAAAACGGCCTGCAGATGCAGGGCCGTTTTGCTTGGTGGCTTCACATCACATAGCCATAGGGACATGGCGCGCAGCCCGCCGGGCCGCCCAGTACTGCAACAGGCGCGGCACAATGAGTACCAGCAGCACAATGATGACCAGCGTCAGCGACATGGGCCGCTGCACAAAAATGCTGAAGCTACCCTCTCCAATCGCCACCGCATTGCGCATTTGCGCCTCGGCCAGCGGCCCCAGAATCATGCCAACCACCACGGGGGCCGTGGGAAAGTCAAAACGCCGCATCAGCACACCCAGCAGCCCCATGCCAAACAGCAGGAACAGGTCAAACGTACTCTGGCGCATGCCGTAAGCCCCCACCGTGGCAAAAATCAGAATGCCTGCATACAGCTGCGGCTTGGGCACGCGCAGCAGTTTGACCCACATGCCCACCATCGGCAGGTTCAACACCAGCAGCATCACATTGCCGATATACAGCGATGCAATCAGCGCCCATACCAGCACCTGCGCACTGTCAAACAGCTGCGGGCCAGGGTTGATGCCATAGTTCTGAAACGCGCCCAGCAATACGGCCGTGGTGTTGCTGGTGGGAATGCCCAGCGTCAGCAGCGGAATCAAGGCTGCCGTCACCGTGGCGTTGTTGGCGGCCTCCGGGCCTGCCACGCCTTCAATGGCGCCCTTGGTGCCAAACTCGGCCTTGTCCTCGCCCTTGGCCAGCTTTTTCTCCGTCGCATAGCTCAAAAAGGTCGGGATTTCCGTGCCCCCCGCAGGAATGCAGCCAAAGGGAGCGCCAATGACCGTGCCACGAATCCATGCAGGCCAGGAACGCTTCCAGTCACGACGATTCATGTGCACGCGGCTGATGGCGTTCTGGCTTTCCTTGACCTTGCCTTCATACAGGGCGTAATACAGCACTTCGGCCACGGCAAACAGGCCTACGGCCACCAGCACGATATCGATGCCGTCGAGCAGTTCCATCTTGCCGCCGGTGTAGCGCGCAGCACCAGAGATCTGGTCCATGCCCACGCAGCCCATGGCCAGCCCCAGAAACAATGATGTAATGCCGCGCACCATGCTCTGCCCCAGCACCGCGGACACGGTGGTAAAGGCCAGCACCATGAGCATGAAATACTCTGGCGGCCCCAGCCGCACGGCAAACTCAGCCACCCCGGGTGCAAAAAGCGTCACCACCACCGTCGCAATCGTGCCTGCCACAAAGGAGCCGATGGCAGCCGTTGCCAGTGCCGCACCGGCACGACCACTCTTGGCCATCTTGTTGCCTTCCATGGCCGTGACCATGCTGGCCGTCTCCCCCGGCGTGTTCAGCAGAATGGAGGTGGTCGATCCGCCATACATGGCGCCGTAATAAATACCGGCAAAGAAAATCATGGATGCCGTGATTTCCACCTTGGCGGTGATCGGCAGCAGCATGGCCACCGCCACCGCTGGGCCTATGCCCGGCAAGACCCCCACGGCCGTGCCCAGCGCACAGCCGAGCAAGGCCCACAGCAGATTCATGGGCGTGGCTGCCGTGGCAAAGCCTTGCAGCAATGCATCAAACAAGTCCATCACAGCCACCCCGTATTTGTGAGTCCTGGCAGGTTAATGGCCAGCAATTGCGTAAAGGTCCAGTACACGGGAGCGGCAATCACCAAGCCCGTGAGCACATCCTTGACCAGCATGCGAGTACTGAGCACATGCTGCTGCCCTTGCGCTCGGCGCAGCCCCTGCACAGCCAGCAGGTAACACAGCGCACAGCTCAAAATAAAGCCCAGGTGCTCAATCAGACCTGCATTGATCAGCAGCCCGGCCGACACCCAGACAAATGGACCGAGATCAGCGCGTGCGCTGCCGCCGGGCTCTGCAGCATGGCGGAAACCACCCGTCCATGCCTCCCCCATCAACCAGATGCCGCACATGCCCAGCGCCACTGCACACAGCCAGGGCAGAAAATTGGGGCCCACACCGCCATAGCCTGCATCGCCTTCAATCATGCTGGCTCCTATACCCATACCAATGGCTACCAGTAATACCAGGCCACCAACTGCGGCCTGCCACCGGGCAGCAGGAATGGCACTTTCCCACTGCGGTGATGGCGTATTCCATGCTTCTTGCATCAGCATTTCCTTTTTTGAGCAAAAAGTGCCCCTAGCGCTTATCCAGAAAGCGCTAGCAGCTATCAAGAACAGAGTAATTAAAAAGGGGGAACAGCCCCGTCCTGCCTCCGAACAGGGGCTTGCCTACCGCCTTACACCATGCCTGCGCTGGTCATGATTTCGCGCAGATTCTTGAACTCCTGGTCCACAAAGCTGGCAAAAGCATCACCAGCCAGCCATGCTGGTGTCCACTCGTTCTTCTTGAGCGACTCCTGCCAGGAAGCGCTCTGCACGGCTTTTTCGAGCTTGGTGATCAGAGCATCACGCTGTTCACGGGTGATGCCGGGGGCACCATAAACGCCGCGCCAGTTACCGATTTCCACATCAATGCCCTGCTCCTTGAGCGTGGGAATGTCGATGCCTGGCAGGCGTTCGGCAGAGGTCACGCCAATCGGCTTCATCTTGCCTGTGGCAATGTACTCCGCAAATTCGCTGTAGCCACTGCCACCCACGGTGACGTTGCCACCCAGAATGGCGGAAATGGCCTCGCCGCCCCCACGGAAAGCCACGTAATTGATCTTGGCCGGATCTACCCCCACGGCCTTGGCAATCATGCAGGCGGCAATGTGCTCGGTCGAGCCACGCGAGCCGCCGCCCCACTTGACGCTGCCCGGGTCTTTCTTGAGCTGTGCAACTACCTCGTCCATGGTCTTGAAGGGTGAGTTGGCTGGCAGCACGAACACGTTGTATTCGCTGGTGATACGTGCCAGCGGCGTAGCCTGCTGCAGCGATACAGGCGGCTTGCCCGTGATGATGCCACCCAGCATCACCGCCCCCATGACCATCAAGGCGTTGGGATCCCCCTTGCTGCCGTTGACGAACTGCGCCAGACCAATGGCACCAGCCGCCCCCCCCTTGTTCTCATAGGTCACCGTAGAGGCTACACCGGCATCCTGCAGCGCCTTGCCAAGCGCTCGCCCCGTCGTGTCCCAGCCGCCACCGGGGTTAGCGGGCAGCATCATCTTCATGGCAACAGCCTGTGCCTGTGCCTGTGGAAGCAGTCCAGCGGCAGCCAGCGCTGCCATGCTCTTCAGAAAGGTATCGCGACGCATGGATGTGTCTCCTTGTTGTAGCTTGCATGTGCACTGCCCATGATGGCTGTGAACGCTGTCAAACGGCTGTCCTGTTTGCTCAGTGCAAACCCGAAGGGGTGATGCAGCTCAGATACAGCGCAGCAGTGCTAACGTGCACCACATGCATATTCTTTTGGTAGAAGACGACAGCGCCATGCGCACCAGCCTGCAGCGCGCCCTGACGCGCCGCGGCATGCAGGTAAGCACATGTGCCGATGGTCATCAGGCCCCTGCGCGCTGGCAGGAGCTCCAGCCAGATGTGGTCGTGCTGGACCTGAGCCTGCCTGGTCAGGATGGGCTACAAATTCTGGCGGCCATGCGCGCGCAGCAGTGCCGCACGCCGGTGATGATTCTTACGGCCCGAGGCACCGTGGGTGACCGCGTGCTAGGGCTGAACACGGGCGCCGATGACTATCTGTCCAAGCCCTTTGACCTGGATGAGCTGGAAGCACGGCTGCATGCTCTGGTACGCCGCACGGCAGCAGCCACAGCTACACCTGCGGCAGATGGTCCTGTGACCGTATTTGGCAATCTGCGGCTGGACCTGCATGACGGTGCCATCTACCACCTGGGCGCACCCATGGACTTCACCCCTCGTGAACGTGCCCTTATGCAGGCACTGCTGGGCAAGCCCGGTCAGGCTATTGCCAAGGAGCGCCTGTATGCCCAGGTCTTTCCGGGCGCACAGGATGTGCAATACGAGGCCATTGAAGTCGTGGTCTACCGCCTGCGCAAGAAACTGGCGGGTACCGGGGTGGATCTGGTCACACTTCGCGGTCTGGGCTATCTGCTGCGTCTGTCAACCTCGCGGTCTACCTCTGCGCCCCAGCCATGAACTCCCCAAGCTTGCCCGCCTGGTCGCTGCGTACCCGCCTGCTGGCAGGGATTTTGCTGCCCATATTGCTCTGCATCAGCTGGAACACCTGGGTGGTCTACCACGAAGCGCTGGGTGCTCTGCACACCGCCTATGACCGCACCCTGCTGGCTTCAGCCAAGACCATTGGCGAGCAGCTGGATGTGCAGGGCTACGAAGCACATGCCACCATCAGCGCCACCGTACCCTACTCAGCGCTGGAAGCCTTCGAAGCCGACACCCAGACCCGTATGTTCTATCGCGTCTCCACCCTCAGTGGTGAAATGGTGTCGGGCTTTCCCGATCTTCCCCTGTGGCAAGGCCAGCTTCCACAGCAGCCGCCTTACGCCGCACTGGTGGATTTTTATGACAGCGAGTACCGCGACCGCCCAGTGCGCATGGCCGTGCTGCTGCAGCCTGTTGCCAGCGCAACCGGACGCAGCATGGCCATCATTCAGGTAGCAGAAACTCTGCAGCTGCGCGAAAACCTGGCGCTGGAGCTGCTGGGCCAGACCCTGTGGCAACACGCTGTACTGCTGATCTTGGTCACGCTGACGGTGCTGCTGGTTGTGCACCGCGTCACCCGCTCGGTCCGCGTGGTCGGAGAAGCCATGGGCCAGCGCCCACAGGGCGATCTGCGCCCAGTCCCCTTGCATACGGTTCCACGCGAGCTGCGGCCTCTGCTTGATGGCACCAACCGCATCATGGAGCGCCTGCGTGGCCTGCTGCACGACCAGAAGCGCTTTGTGCGCGATGCCTCGCACCAGTTGCGCACACCACTGGCCGTGCTCAAGGTACAGGTCCAATCCGCCCGACGTGGTGATGTACCCCCCATGCTGGCACTGGAAGAAATCGAAGGTACGGTAGACCGTGCTACAGAATTGGCCAACCAGATGCTGGCACTGGCCAAAGTCGAGCAGCTGCGTGAGCAGCCCCGTGAATGCCTGGCCTGGGATGCGGTAGTGCGAGAGGTCAGCCTTGACCTCGCACCTCTGATTGCAGACAAAGACCTGGACTTTGTGCTGGAAGCTGATACCCCCGTCATGGTCCAGGCCCATGCCTGGATGCTGCGCGAGCTGGTGCGCAATCTGCTGCACAACGCTGTACGCCATGCGCCAGCGCACAGCAGCCTGCTCATCAAGCTATCACTGAATGCACAGCAGCAGGCACAGCTGTATATCGCTGATGAAGGACCTGGATTGAGCAAAGCGCTGCAGGAGCACCTGTACCAGCCATTCGTCAGCCATGGCGAACACCAGGGATTCGGCCTGGGCCTGGCACTGTGCCACGACATCGTGCATGCCCTTGGCGGCACGCTGGAGTTGCGCAACCGAAGCGCTGCTGGACTGGAAGTCCTGGCCTGCCTGCCACAGGCCAGCCCAGACATGGTCTGAGCCTCAACATCTGAAAAACCTTACAGGCAGCCATGGCTTGAACGTGCCATTGTTGTTCTGTGGTGTTGTACGGGATCAGGACGTGCGCCAACGCTTTGTGCTCAGCTATCTATTCCGAAGCACTCTTTTATCAGACATAAATCCCAAGATAAGCCAATAATTACAAGCGCTTCAAGCTACAAAAAAAGTAGTCAGAATTCCGTCCTGCAGTGCATAGCACCCATACAAAAAAGCATAGATAACCAATTGCAGGCAAGGAATTGAACATGGGCTTGGAAAAGCAGAAAGCGCCAGCGCGCATCGTGGTCGTAGGTGGTGGTGTAGCAGGGCTGGAAATCGCCTCGGCACTGGGCAAACTCAAGGATGCGCACATTGGCTCCGTCACCCTGGTCGACGCGGACTCCGCCCATGTCTGGAAGCCCATGCTGCACACCATTGCCGCAGGCACCCGCGACCTGGCCCAGCAGCAGACCACCTACCTCGCCCAGGCTACGGATGCCCACTTTGCCTACCAGCCTGGAGCCATGTCAGGCCTGGATCGTGAACGCAAGGAGATCATTCTCGACCCCATCGTCGCTGAAGATGGCCGCGAGGTAGTGCCCACTCGCCGCCTTGCCTACGACAAGCTGGTGATTGCAGTGGGGAGCGGTGCCAACGACTTTGGCACACCCGGTGTGCTGCAGCACTGCTACATGATCGATTCACGCCGCAAGGCCGATGAGTTCAACCGCGAAATCCGCCTGCGCATGCTGCGCTGCATGACCGAAGGGGAAACGCTGCAGGTCGCCATCGTCGGCGCAGGTGCGACCGGCGTAGAGCTGGCAGCAGAGTTGGTGCAGCTGTCTGAGAGCGCGGAAGCCTACGGCGCGCTGGGCAAGGCAGCCAAGTTCCAGATCGTGCTGATCGAGGCTGGTCCACGCATCCTGCCCAGCTTCCCCGAAGAAATTTCCATTGCCACACAAACCCGGCTGGAGAAACTGGGAGTGCGTGTGCTGACTAATCGAAAGGTACAGGCCGCACATGCTGCTTCACTGGTACTGGACGGTGACGAACAAATTCCTGCGGGACTGAGCGTCTGGGCCGCAGGCGTCAAGGCACCCGACTTTCTGTCTACCCTTAGCCTGCCCACCACCCGCGGTAATCAGCTGATCGTCAATGATGATCTGCAGACTGCAGACCCTGATATCTATGCCGTCGGTGACTGCGCCAGCTACACCCTTCCCGGAGAAACGCAGCCACTGCCTCCTACTGCTCAGGTTGCCCACCAGCAGGCACGCTATCTGATCGAGCTGTTTCCCAAGATGCTGGCCTGCCCCCATGCCTATAACGGCACAGGCTTTGCCTATCGCGACTTCGGCGCGCTGGTATCGCTGGCCCACTATGACGCCTACGGCTCTCTGGGCAAGTTTGGCCTGTTCAACGGTGGGCTGATTCGCGGACGGCTGGCCATGCTCAGCCACATCTGGCTGTATCGCTCTCACCAGGCACGCCTTTACGGCTTCTGGCGCGGGGGACTGCTGTGGCTGGTGGACATGATGAATTCACGCCTGCGCCCCACTATCCGTTTAGATTAATAACACCGCGCGCTGGAGGAACTGACTACGAGACCACCAGCGGTTCCAGCGTCTGTCGCAACGCAGCAGGCAATGCACAGGGACGGCGTGTTTCCCGGTGCACATAGACGTGCACAAAGTGCCCGGCCGCCGCCGTCTGAGCTTCCCCCTGCGCAAACAGTCCGATTTCATACCGGACACTGCTGCTGCCCAGGCGGGCTACGCGAAGGCCTGCTTCAACCATCTGAGGAAATGCCAGGGGGGCAAAGTAGTTGCACTGCGTCTCCACCACCAGGCCAATGGTTTCACCTGCGTGAATATCCAGCGCCCCAGCTTCAATCAGAAACGCATTGACTGCCGTATCAAACCAGCTGTAGTAGACGACATTGTTCACATGTCCATAGATATCGTTGTCTGCCCAGCGGGTAGGAATACTGCGGAACACACGATACGCACTCCGTGACTGAGGAGCAGCCCTGCTGGTAGATGAAGTGTCTGATGTCATGCCTGCATTCTCTGCAGGCGCAATGCATCAACGTGTACCCGGGCGACATCGTCGCCCTGATGCGACACTTTCACACCGCATCTGTCGCAAACACACGCAATTAGCGACCTTTTTCACCATTGATACTGCTTTTTGTTGCAGCGCAGCAAAAACTGCTTGCAGCAATCACTGCTTTGCTCAAAAATCCTCTGCATGCTGCATTGCAACATGAATTTGAAAGATGCAGCTGCTCACCTGTCCCCCATTCAACGGAGTACACGACCATGGCACTGACACCTGAACAAATTGCTGCTGCACACAAGGCAAATCTCGAAACCCTGTTTGGCCTGACCAACAAGGCTTTTGAAGGCGTGGAGAAGATTGTGGAACTGAACATGGCTGCTACACGTGCAGCGCTGTCTGAAGCTGCCAGCCACAGCCAGGCTCTGTTGAATGCCAAGGACATTCAGGAGCTGGTCACTCTGCAAACCAGCCTGTTCCAGCCTCTGGCTGAAAAAACGGCGGCTTACAACCGTCACCTGTACAACATCGCTACCAGCACTTCTGCCGAAGTCAGCAAGGCGCTGGAAAGCAAAGCCAGCGAATTTCAGCAGAGCTTCAACAATCTGGTGGACTCCACTGCAAAGAACGCTCCAGCCGGCTCGGAAACCGCTGTAGCCATGATGAAGAGCGCAGTCTCTGCTGCCAACAATGCTTTTGAAAGCGTACAAAAAGCGGTAAAGCAAGCTTCTGACCTGGTGGACGCTAACCTGAAGGCCGTCGCCGCAACAGCAACCACCACAGCAGCACCTGCAGCCTCTTCCAGCAAGGCCAAAGCCTGATATTTCCTGATGCTTCGATAACCATTGGACAATTTCTAGGGTTTACCCTATAATTCGAAGCATCAACCAGTTCACTGGTTACCAGTTGTCTCCTTGGATCCTCTTGAAACCCCCGTTTCTTGGATCCCTTTAAACCCGGTTTTCACAAACCGGGTTTTTTTTCGTCCCTACATAGCTGCACTGACTGGTCTTTACTTGGCCGCCCTTTCATAATTGACGTTTACGTCAAAGAGAATCCAAGGAGCATAAAGCATGGAAATACAGGGCAAGGTATTTATCGTCACCGGTGGTGCATCAGGCCTGGGAGAAGGCACAGCACGCATGCTGGCAGCCCATGGTGCCAAGGTCATCATTGCAGACATGCAGCAGGAAAAAGGCCTGGCCGTAGCCAATACCATTGGCGGCATATTCGTGCCATGTGATGTCAGCAGTGAGGCCGATGGCCAGGCTGTCGTCCAGCAAGCGACTCGTGCAGGCATGCTTGCAGGCCTGGTCAATTGCGCCGGCATTGCGCCCGCTGAAAAAACCGTAGGCAAAAGCGGGGCTCACAACCTGGCGCTGTATCAGAAAGTGATTCAGGTCAACCTGATCGGCAGCTTCAATATGATTCGCCTGGCAGCCGAGGCGATGAGCAAGAACACGCCTGAATCCACTGGTGAACGCGGCGTCATCATCTCCACAGCCAGCATTGCGGCTTATGACGGACAAATAGGCCAGGCAGCCTATGCGGCTTCCAAAGGAGGTGTGGTAGGCATGACATTGCCGATCGCGCGTGATCTTGCACGCAACGGCATTCGCAACATGACGATCGCCCCCGGCATATTTGGGACACCCATGCTATTTGGCATGCCGCAGGAAGTACAGGATGCGCTGGCTGCAGGTGTTCCCTTCCCCAGCCGCCTGGGTACGCCCGAAGACTATGCCAAGCTGGTCAAGCACATCATTGAAAATGACATGCTCAACGGCGAAGTGATTCGCCTCGACGGTGCCATTCGCCTGGCCCCCAAATAAAGCACATGAACATGCATTGCAACAATGCCTCCTGCTGGAGGCATTTTTTATAAAAGCAAAAACAAAAAAGCCGTACTAATTTTTATTAGTACGGCTTTGTGTTTCTGGCGGAGTGGACGGGACTCGAACCCGCGACCCCCGGCGTGACAGGCCGGTATTCTAACCAACTGAACTACCACTCCTGGCAGAAAACTTTGTGTTTCGTTGCTATTATTTTAGCAGCAAAACCAAGCGTTTCAAACTTGGCGACCCTACGGGGATTCGAACCCCGGTACCCACCGTGAAAGGGTGGTGTCCTAGGCCTCTAGACGATAGGGTCAATCCTAGAACTTTCAGCATTACTGCTGACCGTTAAATTCTGGTGGAGGTAAACGGGATCGAACCGATGACCTCTTGCATGCCATGCAAGCGCTCTCCCAACTGAGCTATACCCCCTCTTGACAACACAACAATTGCTTGCTGTGTTGAGCGAAGAATTGAATTATAGATGGATTTTTAGCGATTTTTCAAACGCGAGAGAATTTTTTCGCGTCCGAGCAATTCCAGCACTGCATCCACCGATGGCGTATGGGCAGAGCCCACAGTCAGCACACGCACAGGCATAGCCAGTACAGGCATCTTCACGCCCTGGGCTTTGAGCACTTCTTTGATGGCTGCGGCAATCGCTTCCTTGTTCCACTCCACGGTTTCCATGGCTGCAGCAAATGCATCCAGGATGGGGTTGGCTGCTTCGGTTACGTGCTTGGCGTAGTCTTCGGCGTTGCGCTCAATGCTGTCCACATAGAACAGTTTGGCCCAGTTGGCCAGATCGACCAGGGTTTCGCAGCGGTCCTTGAACAGTGCACAGATACGTACCAAGCGGTCGTCCGCGTCCAGCAGGCTTTCAGCCACACCGGCCTTCACCACAAAAGGCTTGACCAGTGCAGCCAGCTTGGCGTCATCCGTCATCTTCAGGTGCTGGGCATTGACCCAGCGCAGCTTGGCTTCGTCAAACTGGCCAGCGCTGCGGCCCAGGTGATCCAGATTGAACCACTCCAGGAACTGCTGGCGCGAGAAGATTTCGTCGTCACCGTGGCTCCAGCCCAGACGTGCCAGATAGTTCACCATGGCGTCAGGCAGATAGCCTTCGTCACGGTACTGGGTCACGGCCTTGGCGCCATTGCGCTTGCTCATCTTTTCGCCCTGCTCGTTCAGCACGGTAGGCAGGTGAGCAAAGGTAGGCACGGCTGCACCCAGGGCTTCAAAGATGTGGATCTGGCGAGGGGTGTTGTTCACGTGGTCGTCACCGCGGATGACGTGGGTGATGCCCATGTCCATATCGTCCACGCACACGCAGAAGTTGTAGGTGGGCGTGCCATCAGGACGTGCGATCACGAGGTCGTCGAGTTCCGAGTTCTGGAATTCGATACGGCCCTTGCACTTGTCATCCCAGCCCACGACACCGGTCTTGGGTGTCTTGAAGCGCAGCACGGGCTTGACGCCTTCGGGGATGGGGGGCAGCACCTTGCCCTCTTCTGGACGCCAGGTACCGTCGTAGCGGGGCTTTTCCTTGTTGGCCATCTGCTTTTCACGCAAAGCGTCCAGCTCTTCCATGCTCATGTAGCAGGGATAGACATAGCCTTTTTCCTGCAGCTGGGCCAGCACTTCCTTGTAGCGGTCCATGCGCTGCATCTGATAGAAGGGGCCTTCGTCGTGGTCCAGCTCCAGCCACTTCATGCCTTCCAGAATCACATCCACGGATGCCTGGGTCGAGCGCTCCAGGTCGGTGTCTTCAATACGCAGAATGAAGTCACCGCCATTGGCACGGGCAAATGCCCATGGGTACAGCGCCGAGCGGATGTTGCCCAGGTGAATAAAGCCAGTGGGCGAAGGTGCAAAACGGGTACGTACTTTTTGTGTCATTGGTAGGTGTCCAGTCCGCGAGACAGATCAGCCTTGATATCGTCCAAGTGCTCCAGCCCCACGGAGATACGAATAAGTCCCTGACCCAGACCTGCAGCTTGACGCTGCTCCTCAGTCAGGCGGCCATGCGAAGTGCTGGCGGGATGGGTGATGGTGGTCTTCACATCGCCCAGGTTAGCCGTAATGCTACACACTTGGGTATGGTCGACAACGTGGAAGGCGTTCTTGCGCAACTGCTCAGGGGTATCGCCCTTGACGTCAAAGGACAGCACCGCACCGCCCATGCCGTTTTGCTGGCGCATGGCCAACTCGTGCTGCGGGTGGCTCTTGAGGCCGGGGTAGTACACACGCGCCACCTTGGGGTGGGCCTCCAGCCACTGGGCCAGCTCCAGCGCAGCAGCGCTTTGCGCCTTCACGCGCAGTGACAGAGTCTCCAGGCCCTTCATTACCGTCCAGGCATTGAAAGCCGCTGCATTCAGGCCGCCGCTGCGCAGGAAAGTGCCCATGACCTTGTCCACCAAAGCGATGGAGCCGCAGACCGCGCCAATCATGGTGCGACCTTGACCATCAAGGAACTTGGTGCCCGAGTGTACGACCACGTCCGCACCCAGCTTGGCGGGCTGCTGCAGGATAGGAGTGGCAAAGCTGTTGTCCACCGCCAGCAGCGCACCGTGGGCACGGGCCAGTTCGGCCAGCGCAGCGATGTCGCACAAGTCTGTCAGCGGGTTGGTGGGGGTTTCGGCAAAGAACAGGCGCGTATTGGGCTTGATCGCCGCCTTCCACTCATTGATGTCGGTCTGCGACACAAAAGTGGTTTCCACACCAAAACGAGCCATTTCCGTGCCGAGCAGCTTGATGGTGGAGCCGAACATGGAGCGCGAGCACACCACGTGGTCACCTGCCTTGAGCGTGGTCAGCGCCACCAGCAGAATGGCCGACATGCCCGTCGTGGTGGCCACGGCGCACTCCGTGCCTTCCATGGCTGCCAGGCGCTTTTCAAAGCTGGTGACGGTGGGGTTGGAGGTGCGGCTGTAGGTATAGCCCTCTTCCTGCGCAGCAAAGCGACGGGCTGCGGTTTCGCAGTCGGGCTGGATGAAGCTGCTGGTCATGTACAGCGCTTCGCAGTGCTCGCCCCACTGGCTGCGGGGCAGCGCCTCGCGTACGGCCAGGGTTTCAGGGTGCAGACCTTGTGGGAGTGTTTTCTCGGTCACGACGGCTATTCCTCTATCAAACTGAATGCAGCATCCTATTCAAGGCATGCTCAATAAAAAAAGGAGCATCTAGCGCTTGATCTGTGGGCATTTCAATATCAAAACACTTTGAAATGCTTGCCAGATCTGCGCTAGCAGCTCCTTTTATTGTGATACCGGGCTTATGACGCCCAGTTTAGAACTTATTGCTCCTGGGCGTTAGGCAAGGACAGACGAGAGGTATCCACATCGGACTCCTCACCGCCTGCATTACGCCCTTCGTTCAGCGCAGTCACTTCTGCGTCCGAAATGTCGCCGGTGATGTAGGTGCCATCAAAGCACGATGCCTCAAAGCCATTGACTGCAGGGTTGATCTTGCCAATGGTCTGCTTCATGGCTTCCACGTCCTGGTAGATCAGTGCATCGCAGCCAATCACTTCGCGGATTTCTTCCACGCTGCGACCGTTGGCCACCAGCTCAGACTTGGTAGGCATGTCAATACCGTAGACATTGGGATAGCGCACCGGAGGCGCAGCAGATGCCAGATACACCTTCACAGCACCGGCGTCACGCGCCATCTGCACGATTTCCTTGGAGGTGGTGCCACGCACGATGGAGTCGTCCACCAGCAGCACGCGGCGACCCTTGAACTCGCTGCTGATGGCATTGAGCTTCTGGCGCACGGATTTCTTGCGTGCCGCCTGACCGGGCATGATGAAGGTGCGGCCCACGTAGCGGTTCTTCACAAAACCTTCGCGGTAGGGCTTGCCCAGCAGCTGCGCCAGTTGCATGGCGCTGGGGCGGCTGGATTCTGGGATAGGAATGACCGCATCAATCTCATCAGGCGCAACGGTGGAGATCACGCGCTTGGCCAGGGTCTCGCCCATGTTCAGGCGTGCCTGGTAGACCGAGATGCCATCGATGGTGGAGTCCGGACGCGCCAGATAGACGTACTCGAACACACAGGGGTAGAGCTGGCTGTTTTCAGCGCACTGCTCGGTGTGGACGGTGCCATCATTGGCGATGAATACGGCCTCGCCGGGAGCAATATCGCGCTCAAAGGTGTGCAGCGTGCCTTCCAGCGCCACAGATTCGCTGGCCAGCATGTAGGTACCGTCTGCACCACGGCCCATGCACAGGGGGCGAATGCCGAAGGGGTCACGGAAGGCCAGCAGACCGTAACCTGCGATTAGCGCGATCACGGCATACGAACCCTTGATGCGCTTGTGCACGGCGCGCACCGCCTTGAACACCTCATCAGGCGTCAAGGGGGCACCACTGGAAGCACGGCCGATTTCGTGCGCCAGCACGTTGAGCAGCACTTCGGAGTCGCTCTCGGTATTGGTGTGGCGGTGGTCGGTAGATGCCAGCTCTTCGCGCAGCTGCTTGGCGTTGGTCAGATTGCCGTTGTGCACCATGACGATGCCAAACGGAGCATTCACGTAGAAGGGCTGCGCCTCCTCTTCGCTGGAGGCATTGCCTGCCGTAGGGTAACGTACCTGACCCAGGCCCACATTGCCAGGCAGGGCGCGCATGTTACGGGTGCGGAACACATCCTTCACCATGCCCTTGGCTTTGTGCATGAAGAACTTGCGTTCCTGCTGAGTGACGATACCGGCAGCATCTTGGCCACGATGCTGCAGCAGCAGCAAGGCGTCGTAGATCAGTTGATTCACAGGCGTGGTGCTTACCACCCCGACGATTCCACACATAGTCGATTTCCATCTATGCGAGATTGCTCTCGCGGTCTTTGCTTGCAGACCATGCCGTTGGCACAGCCCTCACTCTCTCAGGTAGAAGGCAACCACCTTCCCCATTGCACGGACAGCGCGGGCAAGACACTTGCCACCGCGTCTGTTAACCATGGCGCTGCCTGCGATTGTGTCCACCAATCATGCTCGCGCAGAGGTGTGGAAACTACGACCACCGCCAGCACCAAAATCAGTACAGCAGCGCGCAAAACGCCAAAAACCGCACCCAGCGTTCTATCAACAGGCCGCAAACCTACAAATTCCACGAGTTGCTTGGCCAGGGCACTGAGCAGCCCCCATGCAAACACAATCAGCACAAAGGCCAGCACAAAACCAGCACCGTATTGCACGGCTGGATCAAAACCATCCAGCGGCAGCCAGGCTGCCACATCTGCAGCAAACAGTCGTGCAACGAAAAAACCGACCACCCAGCCAACGAGTGAAAACAGCTCAAAGACCAGACCACGCCACGCACCCAGCAGCATGGACACTACGAGGATGCCTAGCAGCACGCCATCCAGAACAGCCATGTTGTTTGCTTATCCTCGCGTTGCAATGATGCTCACAAAGTCAGCACCGACGCCGCCAGCCCCATGCCCTTGATGCGTGTGGCCGCCTTGTCTGCTTCATCACGTGACTCGAAAGGACCTACGCGCACACGGGTGCGCTTGCCATCCTTGGTTTCGATGACCTGCACATAAGTCTTCAGGCCTGCACGCTCGAGCTTGCCGCGCACCTCGGCAGCCTTGGAACCATCAGCAAACGCGCCCACCTGCACAATGAAGCGGCCTTGCTTGGAAGCTTCAGCCTTGGCCGGTGCTGCCGCAGCAGCCGGCGCTGGTGCAGGCGTGCGACCTTCCAGCAGCGCACGCACACGCTCAGCCTCGCTCACCGCGGGCTTGGGACGTTCGGGCTGGGGCTCAGGCTTGACTTCCTGCTTGGGCTCGGGTTTGGGTTCCGGCTTGATTTCAGGTTTAGGCACTGGCACTGTGGCAGGAGCTGCAGGCTCAGGCACCAGACGCGGAGGCTCTGGCGGCTTGGGGACAGCCAAAGGCGCAGGCTCATTGCCAACCAGCTCCTCACCATCATCCAGAGCGGCATCAGGCACGAAGGGGGCAGCCCCGCCTGCGCCCTGTTCAGCGCGCAAACCTGTCTCGGTCTGCGCCTGATTCCCAGGCACCATCATGGGAGCGACTTCGTTGCGATCGGGGATTTCGATGGGCACATCCACGGGAATGGGACGTGGCTGGGTATCAAACAGAATAGGAAAGCCAATCACACCCAGCGCCACCAGGACGGCAGCACCGATGAGGCGATGCTGCGCCCGACGACGCATGTCCTCCACGCTCTCGGACTGAGCGAGCCGGGAACGCCGCACAGGCGTTTGCTCACTTTCCTTTTTCTGACCAGGCCAGCGGAATTTAAAAAGTGCCATGGATATGCGTCGCGCGGCGGACCTTATTCGCCCAAGTGTTTGGCATGCAGGCGAGGTGGCCCATCCTTCAAGACCTCACCTACCGTATAGAACGAGCCAAAAACTACGATTCTATCAGCCGGGTCTGCAGCCTCTACCGCTGCGCGCAGGGCTTCTTGCGGGTTCTGATACAAGTTAACAGGCACTTCACTTCGTGTAGCGCCTGCCACCATCTGCAAAGCGCTCCACTTTTGTTGCAAATTGGAAGCACTTTCTGCGCGCGGTGTGGGCAGGTCAGTGAAGTACCAGCGGTCGATCAGCGGCCCGACTTTGAGCAGCATAGGCGTCAGGTCCTTGTCTGCCATGGCACCGAACACCGCATGCGTCGTAGGAAAGTAGCCCATGGCATCCAGATTGGCGGTCAGCGCCGCCACGGAATGGGGGTTGTGCGCCACATCCAGCACCAGCGTGGGCTGGCCCGGAATGATCTGAAAACGTCCGGGCAGCTCCACCATGGCCAGGCCCGTGCGCACGGCCTGCGCAGTCACAGGCACCAGCTGGCGCAGCGCCTCATATGCCGCCAGCACGCCCGATGCATTCATGAGCTGGTTGGCACCACGCAAGGCCGGATAGGACAGCCCGGCATAACGACGGCCACGCCCTGCCCAGCCCCACTGCTGGCGGTCACCCTCATAGTTGAAGTCATGACCAAAGCGCCAGAGGTCTGCGCCGATCTCGGCCGCGTGATCGAGCACACTCTGTGGAGGCACGGGGTCGCTCACGATCACAGGTCGGCCTGGACGCATGATGCCGGCCTTCTCGCGGCCAATGGTTTCGCGGTCATTACCCAGAATGGCGGCGTGGTCGATATCAATGCTGGTGATGATGGCGCAGTCAGCATCCACCACGTTCGTAGCGTCGAGCCTGCCGCCCAGGCCCACTTCCAGAATGGCGACATCCAGCTTGGACAGACTCAGCATGCGCAGGATGGCCAGCGTGGTGAACTCAAAATACGTCAGCAGGATTTCTTCACCCTGCAGGCGTGCGGCTTCCACGGCTTCAAAGTGCGGCAGAAAGTCCTCAGCCTTGGCGATTTCACCGTGAATGCGGCAACGCTCCTCAAAATGCACCAGGTGTGGCGAGGTATAGACGCCGGGCTTATAGCCCGCCTGCAGGGCCACGGCCTCCAGCATGGCACAGGTAGAGCCCTTGCCGTTGGTGCCAGCCACCGTAATGACGGGGCAGTCAAACTTCAACGCCATGCGCTGCGCGACTTCGCGTACACGCTCCAGGCCCATGGCAATGTTCTGTGGATGAATTTGCTCGCAGTGCGCAAGCCACTCGGGAAGTGTGGAAAAAGTGCTGTGCATACAGTTCGTGATTGTCGCGCACCCACACATGCATCATCATCTGCACCATGAGTACCACCAAGATTATTCGTGTTTACGGCATCCCCAACTGTGACACAGTGAAAAAAGCACGCGCCTGGCTGACAGCACAGGGGCTGGACTACGAATTCCACGACTTCAAGAAGCTGGGCGTAACCGCCGAGCAGCTCGCAACCTGGATGCAGGCCGTAGGCTGGGAAAAGCTGACCAACCGCCAGGGCACGACCTGGCGCAAGCTCGATGCTGCCGTGCAGGCCCAGGTGACCGATGCCGCCTCTGCCGCCGCCTTGCTGCAGGAGCACACCAGCATCATCAAGCGCCCCGTCGTAGAGTGGATGGATGGCCGCATCACCGTAGGTTTCAAGGCCGAAGACTGGGCTGCCAGCCTGAACGCCTGAGGCATTGACACGCTCCTCTGGCTTTACGCAAGTTTTACCAGCCCTGCACACAGGCTTTGGCGCCCTCCTCTACACTGCCTCCAACATCTGTGAAGTGCAGCTTCATGGACTGAGCAAGGAGTGATGAGATATGGGAAGCAAACACTGGATCGGTGCTGCCATGGCCGCCGGGCTGGCATGTAACCTGGCCTGGGCGCAGGAGCAGGTGCGAGCCCGTGTGATCTCTGCAGTGCCCGTCATGCAGCAGGTTGCCGTGCCGCAGCAGCTATGTGACAACGACGAGGTCTACACCGGCCAGCGTGTCACAGGCACAGGCGCCGTTGTGGGTGCCGTGATTGGCGGCCTGGCTGGCAATGCTCTGGGGCACGGCAGTCGCCACGGCCCACATGGCTACTACCAGCCCTCGACCCGCGGGCCCAGCACCGTAGTCGGTGCAGTGGCAGGGGGACTGATTGGCAACAGCATAGAAAGCGCCAACGGCCAGCCCAATTACGAAACCGTGCGCCGCTGCACCAATACCACCCGTTATGAAAACCACACCGTCGGCTACGACGTGAGCTATGAGTACGCCGGCCAGCGCTACCACACCCAGCTGGACTATGACCCCGGTCCATGGCTTGATGTAACAGTACAACCCAAGGGCAGTTACTCATCGTCTTCTGCCAGTACAGGCATCAGCTATACAGGCCCTGGCGGCGTCTACCAGAGCGCTCCTGCGGGTGTGACAGTCACCACCAACAGCATTGAGTACATGCCGCCGCCCGTGCCCATCGTCATTGGTGTCAACGCTGGTGGCTATGCGCCACCACCTCCCGGGTATCGCCCCCCGCCACCTCCTCCCGGCTACTTTCCACCCCCAGCCTATGGCCAGAGGCCACCTCCACCGCCAGGCTGGCGCCCTCCCCCACCTTCAGGGCCACATTCCCCACCGCACTGGCGTTGAATCTGCGCCGCACTGCGCGAACCCCGCAGCACAGCGCAGCTGGCCTAAAATGGCTAGCTTCAATCCAACTTCAGCGACTACGCGTTCACATGACAACCGAGCAGTTCTCCGGCGTTACCCTGACGACCAAGGCCAATGTCTACTTTGACGGCAAGTGTGTCAGCCACAGCTTCACCCTGGCCGACGGCACCAAGAAGTCCGTGGGCGTGGTACTTCCCGCTACTTTGACTTTTGGCACAGCTGCTGCAGAAATCATGGAATGCGTAGGCGGCTCCTGCGAATACAAGCTCGATGGCACAGACGAATGGAAGACTTCCACCGTGGGTGAAAGCTTTCATATTCCCGCCAATTCCAAGTTTGATATCCGCGTGACCGAGGCCTACCACTACATCTGCCACTACGCTTGATCGGGCGCTCTGTTTGATTACAAGCCTTTTTAGCCTCTAGCGCTTATGTAGCAAGCGCTTGCAGCTATTAAATTTAAAGAGAATTCTTATGCAAACCATTCTGCAATCCGTACCTGTCGGCCAAAAAGTCGGCATCGCCTTCTCTGGCGGCCTGGACACCAGCGCAGCACTGCGCTGGATGAAGAACAAGGGCGCGCTGCCCTATGCCTACACCGCCAACCTGGGCCAGCCTGACGAAGAGGACTACGATGCCATTCCTCGCAAGGCCATGGAATACGGTGCAGAAAAGGCACGCCTGATCGACTGCCGCCCTCAGCTGGCCAACGAAGGTATCGCCGCCATCCAGGCAGGTGCTTTCCACATCTCTACCGGCGGCATCACTTACTTCAACACCACCCCTCTGGGCCGTGCTGTGACCGGCACCATGCTGGTGGCTGCCATGAAGGAAGACGACGTCAACATCTGGGGTGACGGCTCCACCTTCAAGGGCAACGACATCGAGCGTTTCTACCGCTATGGTCTGCTGACTAACCCCGCGCTGAAGATCTACAAGCCCTGGCTGGACAGCACCTTCATCAACGAACTGGGCGGCCGCAAGGAAATGTCTGAGTTCCTGATCAAGGAAGGCTTTGGCTACAAGATGTCCGTGGAAAAGGCTTACTCCACCGACTCCAACATGCTGGGCGCGACCCACGAAGCCAAGGATCTGGAGCACCTGAACTCCGGCATCCGTATCGTGAACCCCATCATGGGCGTGGCGTTCTGGAAGCCAGAAGTGGAAGTGAAGGCTGAAGAAGTCTCCGTCACCTTCGAAGAAGGCCGTCCCGTTGCCCTGAACGGCGTGGAGTTTGCCGACCCCGTGGCCCTGTTCCTGGAAGCCAACCGCATCGGTGGCCGCCACGGTCTGGGCATGAGCGACCAGATTGAAAACCGCATCATCGAAGCCAAGAGCCGCGGCATCTACGAAGCCCCCGGCATGGCCCTGCTGCACATTGCCTACGAGCGTCTGGTCACCGGTATTCACAACGAAGACACCATCGAGCAATACCGCATCAATGGCCTGAAGCTGGGCCGTCTGCTGTACCAGGGCCGCTGGTTTGACCCCCAGGCCATCATGCTGCGCGAAGCTTCGCAGCGCTGGGTGGCACGCGCCATCACCGGCACCGTGACCTTGGAACTGCGCCGTGGCAACGACTACTCCATCCTGAACACCGAGTCGCCCAACCTGACCTACGCACCTGAGCGTCTGTCCATGGAAAAGGTCGAAGACGCACCTTTCAGCCCAGAAGACCGCATCGGCCAGCTGACCATGCGCAACCTGGACCTGATCGACACCCGCGATAAGCTGGCCGTGTACTCCAAGGCTGGCCTGCTGAGCGTGAGCAGCGCCAACTCTCTGCCTCAGCTGGGTAACAAGTAAGAAGTAAGCAAACTTCCGAATCGCTGCCTGCAAAGACAGGCAGCGCCATCACAGCAAAGCCCACCAAACGGTGGGCTTTGTTTTTTGATGTGCTTGGATCAATGGGGCTTCGCCAATTATTCAAGAATGACGGGATTTTGACGGCGCAAGCGCCGCCAACCCAGCCATTCGCTGTGCTTGGATCAATTGGTCTTCGCCAATTGATCCAAGATGGCTGGGTTTTCCAGCGTGCTGGTGTCCTGGGTGATGGCTTCGCCCTTGGCAATCGAGCGCAGCAGGCGGCGCATGATCTTGCCGCTGCGGGTCTTGGGCAGGTTTTCACCAAAACGGATGTCCTTGGGCTTGGCAATCGGGCCAATTTCCTTGGCGACCCAGTTGCGCAGCTCGTTGGCAATCTGCTTGGCTTCTTCACCCGTTGGCAGCGGACGCTTGAGCACCACAAAGGCGCAAATTGCTTCACCGGTCAGATCATCAGGACGGCCCACCACGGCAGCCTCGGCCACCAAGTCGGTCTTGGCAACGAGGGCTGACTCGATTTCCATGGTGCCCATGCGGTGGCCAGAGACATTGAGCACGTCGTCAATACGACCCGTGATGCGGAAGTAGCCACGGTCTTCACTGCGTACGGCACCGTCGCCTGCCAGATAGGTCTTGCCGCCGAGTTCCTCGGGGAAATAGCTCTTCTTGAAGCGCTCGGGGTCGCCCCAGATGTTGCGAATCATGCTGGGCCATGGGCGCTTGACCACCAGCATGCCGCCTGCACCATTGGGCATGTCGTTACCCGTTTCATCGACGATGGCCGCCATGATGCCGGGCAGCGGCAACGTGCAGGAGCCGGGCACCAGCGGTGTAGCCCCGGGCAACGGGGTAATCATGTGACCACCGTTTTCGGTTTGCCAGAAGGTGTCCACGATGGGGCAGCGCTCACCGCCCACGTTCTTGTAGTACCACATCCAGGCTTCGGGGTTGATGGGCTCCCCCACACTGCCCAGAATGCGCAGACTCGACAGATTCCAGTTCCTGGGATGCACCTTCTCATCTGCTTCAGCTGCCTTGATCAATGAGCGAATGGCTGTGGGTGCCGTGTAGAAAATGGTGCAACCATGGCGCTCGATCATCTGCCAGAAACGCCCCGCATCGGGGTAAGTTGGCACGCCTTCGAAGACGATCTGGGTTACACCTGCAGCCAACGGGCCATAAGCCACATAGGTGTGACCGGTAATCCAGCCAATGTCTGCCGTGCACCAGAAGACATCGCTGGGCTGCACGTCAAAGGTCCACTCCACCGTTTGCTTAGCCCACAGCATGTAGCCACCCGTGGAGTGCTGCACACCCTTGGGCTTGCCCGTGGAACCGCTGGTATAGAGCACAAAGAGTGGATGCTCAGCTTCTACGGGCACAGCAGGGCACTCGGTGGACTGGCCTTGCAGCAGCTGCTCAAAAGTGAGGTCTCTGCCTTCTGTCTTGCTATAGGACGTCTGCGTACGTTCATAGACAAACACATGCTTGACACACTCGCAGCCACCCATTTGCAGCGCCTCATCCACCACGGCCTTAAGCGCCAGCTCCTTGCCGCCACGCAGCTGGTAGTTGGCGGTAATCACGGCACAGGCACCTACGTCCACAATGCGTTCGTGCACGGCCTTGGCAGAAAAGCCGCCAAACACCACGGAGTGCGTAGCACCCAGACGCGCGCAGGCCTGCATGGCCACAATGCCCTCAATCGTCATGGGCATGTAGATCAGCACGCGATCGCCCTTTTGGATGCCCTGTGCCTTCAAGCCATTGGCGAACTGTGCAACGCGGTTCAGCAATTCACGGTAGGTGACCTTGGTGACCTGACCATCGTCTGACTCAAAAATGATGGCCGTCTTGTTTTCGACGGGCGTGCCGATATGGCGGTCCAGACAGTTGGCGCTGGCGTTAAGTTCTCCATCGGCAAACCAGCGGTAAAACGGCGCATGGCTCTCATCGAGCACCTGGGTAAAAGGCTTGCTCCACACAACATTGTCGCGCGCCAGGCGAGCCCAATAACCCTCGTAATCCTTCTCGGCTTCTGCGCACAGGGCTTGGTATGCGGCCATCCCCGAAATGCGCGCTGCCTGCTGTGTGGCAGGCGAAGGGGGAAACACGCGGTTTTCCACCAGTACGGATTCAATGGCTGAGCTGGGTGCATTCATGGCTTTGTCTCCTTGCTTTATTAGATGCTCTTGGTGAGCTGTATTTGATGGCAAATGTCTGCGCTGGTACTTACACCCCACTGACTCTATGCGTATGACAGTCTTATAAACCGCTCAGGAAGTCAGGACTTGCGCCTACAGCATCTCTCCAAGACACCTACAATTTCGCCCCTGCGTTTCTTGCTTAGCCGGCACTGGTCGGCTTTTTTTGACTCTCTCTTTTGCCCCTTCGTATGGATTCCCACGAGCCTCCCACCAAGCCTGTTTCACCGGCTGCTTCTCCAATGCGCCCTCTTCCGAGCATTATTTTTGCCAGCCGCTGGCTGCAACTGCCTTTGTACCTGGGCCTGATCGCAGCACAAGGCGTTTTCGTCTGGCATTTCCTGATTGAACTGTGGCACCTGATTGAAGCTGCATTTGGCAATCAGGAAGCACTCCAGACGCTGATTACCAACATTGGCTACAAGCCCGATGCCCACGTCACCAGCCTGAACGAAACCATCATCATGCTGGTCGTACTGGCATTGATTGATGTGGTCATGATCTCCAACCTGCTGATCATGGTCATTGTTGGTGGCTACGAAACCTTTGTGAGCCGCCTGGGCCTGGACAGCCACCCTGATCAGCCTGAATGGCTGGACCACGTCAATGCATCAGTGCTCAAGGTCAAGCTGGCGCTGTCCATCATCGGCATCAGCTCCATCCATCTGCTCAAGACGTTCATCAACGCTGGCAATTACGACGTCAAAGTGCTGATGTGGCAGACCATCATTCATGTGGTGTTCCTGTTCAGCGCACTCGCCATCGCTTATACCGACAAGCTGGTACACAGCAGCAGCCATAGCGCACACTGATAAGCAACTGTGAGCCTGCACAGCATGCCCTGCACGACCACCACGTGCAGGGCATTTTTTTGTGCTTTAAGCCACGACATGCTGCCCAGCATAAGGAATGCAAGCACACACCAACCATTTGAAATGATTCCTGACAGCAATTAATTCTTGACACTCATATACTCAATAGTTAGAATAAACGCCTTATTAACAACCTGCCATGCAGGTAATCCGCGTGTTTAGGCATGTGGATTCACCCGATGCAAGTGCTGAACTTGTCAGTTGCTTGCATCACAGCGCCGGATTTCTGGCACTGATGCACGGACATGTTTGGATCATGTGACGCACGCCCTGTGCGCTGCCTCTGCCCTCTCTCGCGGCCCTTGCGCACCACCACGCTGCCATTCGGGCCCGGTCTATCCCCTTCACTGCAGTGCATGACATTCGTGATGCACTGGTGCATCGGCTAACACGACTTCCGGCTTCGCGTGTAGGCCGTCCAAGCTACGCTTGTGACGCGGCTGCACTGTGTTTAACCCCCAAGAACAACTCAAGGGAGGACAACCAGTGGCCAAACAAATTCGCATCGAAAACGTCTTCAAGGTGTTTGGTGACCACCCCAAACAAGCCTTGGACTTGGTGCGCCAAGGGCTTTCCAAGCAACAAATCCTCGAACGCACAGGGCAATCCATCGGTGTGTTCGACGCGAACTTCACCATCGAGGCTGGTGAAATCTTCGTGATCATGGGCCTGTCTGGCTCCGGCAAATCCACGCTGGTGCGCATGCTCAACCGCCTGATTGAACCCACCAGCGGACGCATCCTGGTGGAGGGTCAGGACATCAATGCCCTGCACGACAAACAGCTGCGTGACCTGCGCCGCAAAGACATTTCCATGGTGTTCCAGTCCTTTGCGCTCATGCCCCATATGAGCGTGCTGGATAACACCGCCTTCGGCCTGGAAATGGCCGGAGTAGACAAGGCCTCCCGCCAGCAGGCCGCACAGGCAGCACTGGAGCAAGTGGGTCTGGGCAGCTGGGGAGCAAGCTACCCCGATGAGCTGTCCGGCGGCATGCAGCAACGCGTAGGCCTGGCCCGCGCACTGGCGTCCGATCCATCCATCTTGCTGATGGATGAGGCATTTTCCGCACTGGACCCCATCATCCGCACCGAAATGCAGTCTGAGCTGCTGCGCCTGCAGGAAACCAAGCGCCGCACCATCGTCTTCATCTCGCACGATCTGGATGAAGCCATGCGTATTGGCGACCGCATTGCCATCATGAAGGATGGTCAGATCATCCAGGTTGGCACACCCGACGAGATTCTGCGCAGCCCTGCGAATGACTATGTGCGCAGCTTCATCAAGGGCGTAGATGCTGCAGCCGTCTTCAAGGCTTCGGATATTGCGCGCCCTGCGCTGAGCATTATTTCCGAGCACAGTGATCGTGGCTGCCGCGCAGCCCTGCGCCTGATTGAAGATTCCGACCGCGAATTTGCCTGTGTGCTGAGCACACGCGGCAGTCTGCTGGGCGTGGTGTCCTCACAATCGCTGCGCAATGCGCTGCGCGGCCATCAGGGCATGCTGGGACTCAAACACGCCTTTATCGACAACGTGGTCCCTGTCGACGCAAACACGCCTGTCGCCGATCTGTTTGGTCTCATGGTCTCTGCACCCTGCCCGCTGCCAGTGATTGGAACGCAGCGCCAGTTCCTCGGAGTGATCAGCCACACCACGCTGATGCGCTTCCTGGATCGCGATACACCGCCGGTGCAAGCCGCGCCAGCTTCACCACCACCTCTCAAGCTCAATCCTCTGTTCCCTACCGGTGAAGCTGACTCGCCCACGGTCATGCACGAAGCCACTGACAGCGACACCACACGCGTACAAGGAGAACAAGCATGAGTGACATGAATTCGCACAGCGCCCCATGGAGCACCACGGCAGCGGATCCCTGGGCAGCAGCAGGCAGCACCGAGGCAACCAATGCCGCAGATCCATGGGCCAGCCCAGCTGCCACACCCGAAGCAGCAGAAGCACCATCGGACTGGCTGCTCAACGGCAGCGCTCCCCCCCGTGCCCCACCCGCCCTCCGGGGAAAAATG
>ERZ791624.85-NODE-85-length-68317-cov-3.997964_pt1 | contig 68317 bp, 59 predicted proteins | sample MGYA00510058_ERZ791624 | MGnify/ENA primary metagenome ERZ791624 (study PRJEB30046, sample SAMN00715158) | human gut metagenome | study: EMG produced TPA metagenomics assembly of the A metagenome-wide association study of gut microbiota in type 2...
TCCTGGCGGCGGGGGGGGCAGTTGACGGTGGGGGGCGAGGCCAGCAGCCACTGCGTGCGCTCCACCGTCGAGCACCTGCTGGAGCACGCGCCCGCCGGGTTTGCCCAGCGCGTGGTGCTGCTGACCGATGCCATGAGCCCCGTCCACGGCTTTGCGGCTGAGCATGCTGCCTTCCTGCAGCGCATGCAGGCCGCTGGCGTGCAGCTGTCCACCACCGCAGACCTGCGCCTGTAAACCTTTGCTGGACGACTGCCCCATGCCCATCATTCGCAGCCTGCTCGATACCGATCTCTACAAATTCACCATGTGGCAGGCCATGCTGCACCGCCACCCCACCACGCTGGCGGAGTACCGCTTTGCCTGCCGCAATGCCACGGCCTACCCGCTGGCGGAGCTGGAGGCCGAAGTCAATGCCGAGCTGGACCACCTGTGCAGCCTGCGCTTTAGCAAGGACGAGCTCGACTACCTCAGCAGCCTGCGCTACATCAAGAGCGATTTCGTTGACTTTCTGCGCCTGTTCCAGTTCCAGCGCGACTTTGTTCGGGTTGCAGCCACGCCCGAAGGCGGCCTGAGCATTGAAGCCCACGGCCCCCAGGTGCATGTCATGGGCTTTGAAATCCATGTGCTGGCCATCGTCAACGAGCTGTACTTCCGCCGCCTGCAGACCGCGGACACCCTCCCTGAAGGCCGCCGACGCCTGCAGGCCAAGATGGAGCGCCTGCGTGCCGTCAAGGACGAGCCCGTACTGGCCCACCCGTTTGAGCTGTCCGACTTTGGCCTGCGCCGCCGCTTTTCTGAAGCCTGGCACCGCGAAGTCGTCGCCACCATGACGTGCGAAGTGCCACAGTGGTTCAAGGGAACGTCCAGCGTGCTGCTGGCCAAGGAGCTGGACATCGTGCCCATTGGCACCATGGCCCATGAGTACATGCAAAGCTTTCAGTCTCAGGGCGTGCGCCTGCGCGACTTTCAGAAAGCCGCGCTCGAAGACTGGGTGCAGGAATACCGGGGCGACCTGGGTATTGCACTCACCGACACCGTCGGCATGCGCGCCTTCCTCGAAGACTTTGACCTGTACTTTGCGAAACTGTTCGACGGCCTGCGCCACGACTCGGGCGACCCTTTTGCCTGGGGCGAGCAGGCCATTGCCCACTACCGCAAGCTGCGCATCAACCCGCACACCAAACGGCTGGTGTTCTCAGACGGCCTGAATCTGGAGCGTGCCCTGGCACTGTGGCGCCACTTTGCGCCCCATATCCAGCTGGGCTTTGGCATTGGCACCAATCTGACCAACGATGTGGGGCTGACGCCGCTGAACATCGTCATGAAACTGGTGCGCGCCAACGGCCAGCCCGTGGCCAAGATCTCGGACACACCCGGCAAAACCATGTGCGAAGATGAAACCTATCTGGCCTATCTGCGCCAGGTGTTTCAGATTGCCGAGCCAGACCAAGACCAATAAAACCATAGCTGCCAGCGCTTGATTTACCTGAATTTCAAATACAAAACTATTTGAAAACCTTTATTTACAAGCGCTAGCAGCTATTCTTTTTAAAAGATGCATAGTTCTTCTGTTCCTCACACTGCAGTGCTGATCGGGCGCTTTCAGCCCTTCCACCTGGGCCATCTGGCGCTGCTGCAGCAGGCTCTGCAGGCCGCAGCGCAAGTGGTCGTCGTGCTGGGCAGCGCCTACCAGGCGCGCAGCCCCAAGAACCCCTTCACCTGGCCGGAGCGCAAGACCCTGATCCTTGGCAGCCTGCCCGCTGCGGATGCTGCCCGCGTGCGCTGCGTGCCCGTGCGGGACTACTACGACGAGCCGCGCTGGGTGCAGGCCGTGATTGCAGCCGTGCACACAGAAGTCCCCGCCGGTGCACGCATTGCGCTTGTGGGCCATTTCAAGGACGCCACCAGCAGCTATCTGGCACGCTTTCCGGACTGGGAGCTGCTGAGCCTGCCCCGCCAGGGCGCGTTTGACGGCACACCCACGCGAGAGATCTACTGGAACCTGCAGGACCTGCCGCACGACCAGATGTGGGAACAACTCGCCCCGCTGCTACCCGCTTCCACGGCACAGTGGCTGCGCCAGTGGCAAACCACGCCCGACTACGCTGCCATGCGTGCCGAATGGCGCATGATTGCTGGTTACAAGTCTGCCTGGGCCAGTGCGCCCTACCCGCCGGTGTTTGTCACCGTCGATGGCCTGCTGGTTTGTAATGGCCATGTGCTGCTGATCCAGCGCGGCCATGCACCCGGCAAAGGCCTGTGGGCGCTGCCCGGCGGCTTTGTGGAGCCCCGCGATACGCTGTGGCAGTCCTGCCTGCGCGAGCTTGACGAAGAAACCGGCCTGCCACTGGCTGCCGCTGACATGCAGGCCGCCTTGCAGGGCTGCAAAGTGTTTGACCACCCGGACCGCAGCCTGCGCGGGCGCACCATCACCCATGTGTTTGTCTTTCACCTGCCCGGAGATACCCTGCCCGCCGTGCAAGGCGGTGACGATGCGGCTGCGGCCCGCTGGGTACCGGTGAGCGAACTGGCTGCCATGGAAAGCCAGATGTTTGAAGACCATTTCCACGTGCTGCGCCGCTGCTTTGCACGTTTTGGCGCTGGCCCTGAGCCTGCGTTGCCCTGACCCACCCCTTGCCTGAGATTGCCATGTCTGCCCTGACCATCCGCCCCGCCACGATCGAAGATACCGACCTGATCCTGCACTTTGTGCGCGAGCTGGCCATCTACGAAAAAGCCGAGCACGAAGTGCTGGCCACACCCGCCCATGTGCATCGCACGCTGTTTTGCGACAACCCCAAGGTCTTTGGCCTGATCTGCCTGGATGGCGACACGCCCGTGGGCTTTGCCGTGTACTTCTTCAACTACTCCACCTGGCAGGGCCGCCTGGGCCTGTATCTGGAAGATCTGTACGTCTCGCCCGAGCACCGCGGCAAGGGCGCAGGCAAGGCGCTGCTGAGCCACCTGGCCAAAATCGCGGTAGACAATGACTGCGGCCGCTTTGAGTGGAGCGTACTGGACTGGAACACCCCGTCCATCGAGTTCTATGACAGCCTGGGCGCCAAGCCACAGTCCGAGTGGATTCGCTACCGCATGACCGGCGACGCCCTGCAGAACCTGGCGGCGCAGTGCACCAAAAAGTAATCACTCACATATTCAAAAACCAAGACCACACCGCTGGATGCTGATCCTGCAAGACGGCTTGGCACAGGGCTCCTTCGGGAGCCTTTTTCACAGGTTCACCCAGGGTTTACAAAATTCCGAGAGCACCCACCTCTTGAAAGCAAAAATTTTTACCTTATTATTAGCACTCGACGGGCTTGAGTGCTAACAGCACCTGAGCTCGCAGCATTTACAGCCATTCTGCACAGGCAGGGTGGCCTTGGTTTCACCTTGTTGATTGATATCTAGGAGATGTTATGAATCTGCGTCCTTTGCACGACCGCGTGATCGTCAAGCGCCTTGAGAACGAAACAAAGACAGCTTCGGGCATCTATATCCCTGACAACGCTGCTGAAAAGCCTGACCAGGGCGAAGTGTTGGCTGTTGGCCCCGGCAAGCGCAACGACAAGGGCGAGCACATTGCTCTGAACGTGAAGGTTGGCGACCGCGTGCTGTTCGGCAAGTACTCTGGCCAGACCGTGAAGGTCGATGGCGAAGAACTGCTGGTGATGAAGGAAGACGACCTGTTTGCCGTCGTCGAAAAGTAAATCAAGACTTTTCCCCCATCCCACTTTTTGAACTGAATTCGGAGATTTGAAATGGCAGCTAAAGACGTAGTATTCGGCGGCGAAGCACGCGCCCGCATGGTTGAAGGCGTGAACATTCTGGCCAACGCCGTGAAGGTAACTCTGGGTCCCAAGGGCCGTAACGTGGTGCTGGAGCGCTCCTTCGGCGCCCCCACCGTGACCAAGGACGGTGTATCCGTGGCCAAGGAAGTGGAACTGAAGGACAAGCTGCAGAACATGGGTGCTCAGCTGGTCAAGGAAGTGGCTTCCAAGACCAACGACATCGCTGGTGACGGTACCACCACCGCTACCGTGCTGGCCCAGGCCATCGTGCGCGAAGGCTCCAAGTACGTGGCCGCTGGTCTGAACCCCATGGACCTGAAGCGTGGTATCGACAAGGCTGTGGCTGCCCTGGTGGAGCAACTGAAGGCCCAGTCCAAGGCTACAACCACTTCCAAGGAAATCGCCCAGGTGGGTACGATCTCCGCCAACTCCGACTCCGACGTGGGTGAAATCATCGCCCAGGCCATGGACAAAGTCGGCAAGGAAGGCGTGATCACCGTGGAAGAAGGCAAGAGCCTGGCCAACGAACTGGATGTCGTGGAAGGCATGCAGTTTGACCGCGGCTACCTGTCGCCCTACTTCATCAACAATCCCGAAAAGCAAGCTGCAATTCTGGACAACCCCTTCGTGCTGCTGTTCGACAAGAAGATCAGCAACATCCGTGACCTGCTGCCTACCCTGGAGCAAGTGGCCAAGGCTGGCCGTCCTCTGCTGATCATTGCAGAAGACGTGGAAGGCGAAGCTCTGGCTACCCTGGTGGTGAACACCATCCGTGGCGTGCTGAAGGTTGTGGCTGTGAAGGCACCTGGCTTTGGCGATCGTCGCAAGGCCATGCTGGAAGACATCGCTATCCTGACTGGCGGTAAGGTCATCGCTGAAGAAGTGGGCCTGACACTGGACAAGGTAACGCTGGAAGACCTGGGCCAGGCTGCTCGCGTGGAAATCGGCAAGGAAAACACCACCATCATCGACGGTGCTGGCAAGGCCGAAGAAATCGAAGCCCGCGTCAAGCAAATCCGCATCCAGATCGAAGAAGCCACTTCCGACTACGACCGCGAAAAGCTGCAAGAGCGCGTGGCCAAGCTGGCCGGCGGTGTTGCCGTGATCAAGGTGGGTGCTGCTACCGAAGTCGAAATGAAGGAAAAGAAGGCACGCGTGGAAGACGCGCTGCATGCTACCCGCGCTGCCGTGGAAGAAGGTATCGTGGCTGGTGGCGGTGTGGCTCTGCTGCGCGCCAAGCAAGCTGTGGGCGATAAGCTCAAGGGTGACAACGTTGACCAGGACGCCGGTATCAAGCTGGTGCTGAAGGCCATCGAAGCTCCTCTGCGCGAAATCGTGGCCAACGCTGGTGGCGAGCCATCCGTGGTGGTGAACGCTGTGCTGAACGGCTCTGGCAACTACGGTTTCAACGCTTCCAACGACACCTACGGCGACATGCTGGAAATGGGTATCCTGGACCCCACCAAGGTGACTCGTACAGCCCTGCAGAACGCTGCTTCCGTAGCTTCCCTGCTGCTGACCACCGAGTGCATGATTGCTGAAGCTCCTAAGGCTGAAGCTGCTGCACCTGACATGGGTGGCATGGGCGGTATGGGTGGCATGGGCATGTAATTGCCTGGCTGCTGACCGAAGCCTGCAAGGCTTCGGTGGCTGCACTACACAACAAAAGGTCGCGCAAGCGGCCTTTTGTTTTTTCTGCGTTTACTTCAGAGGAATCGGCGTGCTGCGCGGCACGGGAACCGCCGCCACACTGTTCTGGGGTGAACCTTCAATCACGCGGTCTGAATACGTCAGATACACCAGCGTATTGCGGCTGCTGTCCACCATGCGCACCACGCGCAGGCGCTTGAAAAGCAGTGAGGTACGCTCGGTAAACACTTCTTCCTGCTGCTTGATAGGCCCCGCAAAGCTGATGGTGCCCGAGGCCTGGCAGCTGATGGAAGCTTCCGACTTGTCCTCGGCCAGTCCCAGCGCTCCCTTGACGCCTCCCGTCTTGGCACGCGAGACATAGCAGGTCACGCCTGCAACCTTGGGGTCGTCATAGGCATCAACCACGATCTTGTGGTCCGGGCCAATCCACTTGAACACGGTATCGACCGAGCCAATGGTTTCAGATCCTGCGGTGGCATAGCCGCAGCCCAGCAGCAAAGCGGCGCTGGTCAGCCAGAGTGTGCGTACTTTCATGCGCACAAGCATACGTGTATCTGGCGTGCATGGCTGCAGGCAGATGTGCCACCAAGCCTGCCTGCTTTGTAAACAACTGCTGCAGGCTCCGGGCGACAGACTGACAATTACTCCCTGCTTTTTCATGGCTGCATGCCCTGATGCTGCACCACCCAGCCCGCATGCCCAGTGGCTCCCGCCGCTTGCGCCACTTTGACGGTGGTTTCCATTCTCATGCCCTCACCTACTCCCAAGGCACAGCCCACCGTACTGGCTGCGCCTGCTCTGCTATTGATGGCGCTGGCCTGTGGTCTGTGCGCTGGCGGCAATTATTTCAACCAGGCCCTGCTGCACTCCATTGCCCTGCACTTTGATGTGGACGATGCCGCAGCAGGCCTGTCTGTCACCGTGGCCCAGGTGGCCTATGCCGTGGGCCTGCTGTTCATCACCCCGCTGGGCGACAAGTTCGAGCGCCGCCGCATGGCTGTGGTGCTGATGCTGCTGGCTGCAGCTGGACACGCACTGGTGGGATGGAGCCAGAGCTTTGCCATGTTCATGGCGGGCACACTCATAGCAGGCCTGTTCTCTGTGGCTGCTCAGGTGCTGGTGCCCATGGCAGCTGCGCTGGCAGCGCCGGGGCATGCCGGGCGCAATGTGGGGCTGGTGCTCAGCGGCTTGCTGGTGGGCATTTTGCTTTCGCGCAGCGTGGCAGGAGGTCTGTCTGCCATTGGCGGCTGGAGCCTGGTCTACCAGGTCACTGCCGTGGCCATGGTGCTGATGGCGCTGTGGCTGCGCCGCGCCCTGCCCACCTCACGCCATCCACAGCCCATGCCGTACACGCAGGTGCTCAGATCCATGGGGCAGCTGCTACGTACCCAGCCTGCGCTGCGCCTGCGCACGACCGCCAGCGCACTGGCGTTCGCCTCTGTGAGCGTGATGTTTGCCACCATGGCACTGGTGCTCTCCAGCGCCCCCTTGCATTTGAGCGATGCACAGATTGGTCTGGTGGGGCTGGCAGGAGTGACCGGCGCCTTGATTGCCAATATGGCAGGCAGCTGGGCTGACAAGGGCAAAGGCAATGCCTTGCTGCGCCTGGGGGCTGTGACTTTGCTGCTGTCGTGGTGGCTGCTGTGGCAGGGGCAGAGCAGCGTGTGGTGGTTTGTGGCCGGGGTATTGGTGATGGACCTGGGCCTGCAGGCCATCAATGTGACCAACCAGTCCAGTGTGGCCAGCCTGCTGCCAGAGGCCCGCAGCCGCATGAATGCCGTCTATATGACGGGCTACTTTGCAGGTGCATCCGCAGGTTCTGCGCTGGGTGTCTGGGCATGGAATCTGGCAGGCTGGCAAGGCGCCTGCAGCGTAGGCGCGGGTCTGGCCTTGTTGGCTGCCATCAGCGTGTGGTGCGGCGTGCGCTGGAACAAAAAGCAGCAAAGCGCTGCCGTTCAGACAGCTTGAAAAGTGTTTTTCAGGGGTTACTGCGCGTACCCAAGATGATGATGGCCATGCCCAGCAAACTCACTGTTACGCCAATCCAGTCGGTCATGGAAGGGCGCACCTTGTCCACCACCAGCAGCCACACCATGGCCACGCTGATGTACACCCCACCATAGGCGGCATACACCCGGCCGGAAGCTGTCGGGTGCAGGGTGAGCAACCACGCAAACAGCGCCAGACTGGCAGCGGCTGGCAGCAGCAGCCAGGCCGATTTGTCTTGCTTGAGCCACAGGTAGGGCAGATAACAGCCCACGATTTCAGCCAGTGCGGTGGCAACAAACAGGGCGATGGTTTTGAAAATTTCCATGCAGCGATTTTCGCGGCAAGCGAGTTCGGCGTAGAGAGACAAAAAAAGGGCTCCGTCACCGGAGCCCTCGCTAGCATGACAGCAAGGTCTGGACTTAAGCCTTGGAGGCCGCTTGCACATGCTTGCGCAGGTGCTCCAGCGATTCCTCCACCTGGTCCACCAGTACCAGGCACAGATCACCAGGTTGCAGGCGGCTCAATGCATGGTCAATGGCGATGAATTCGCCGTGGATTTCCGTGGTGTAGCTGGTGCGCGTTGCACCCTCCAGTCCCTTGCGCAGCAGGGCCAGTACTTCGCCATCTTCACGGCCACGCTGGCAGGCATCCTGGTAGAGGATCACATCATCAAACGCAGCGCCCAGAATGCGGGTTTGCTCAATGATGTCCTGGTCACGACGGTCACCAGCACCGCTGATCACCACGCTGCGGCGGTTCGCAGGCATGGTGGAGACGGCCTGCGTCAGAGCACGGATGGCATCAGGGTTGTGGCCATAGTCGGCCACGATGGTGGCACCACGGTAGTCCATCACATTGAAGCGGCCGGGCGCGTTGGCACTGTCGTTGTGGAAGGACGCCAAGCCTCGACGGATGGTGTCCCAGGGCAGATCGGCCGCCCAGGCAGCACCAATCGATGCCATGGCGTTATCGACCTGGAAGCCAATCGTGCCGTTGCGGGTCAGCGGAATGTCTGCCAGTGCAATGCTTTCCTTGAATGCACCTTCCGCGCAGACGATGTGGCCATCATCGACATACACCACACGGTTGCCCTGTGCACGGTGCGTGGCCATGACGGGGTGGAAGCGCTCTGCGCCAAAGTAGATCACCTTGCCCTGACAAACATTGGCCATGGGGGCCACATGGGGGTCCATGGCATTGAGCACGGCATAGCCGTTGGGGGCCACGTTCTGCACGATGACGCGCTTCAAGACCATCACGTCTTCCACGGTGGTGATGTAGTTCAGGCCCAGGTGGTCGCCTTCGCCCACATTGGTGACCACGGCCACCTGGCAGCGGTCAAAGCCCAGACCTTCACGCAAGATGCCGCCGCGCGCGCACTCCAGAATGGCGGCATCCACCTCGGGGTGGGCCAGCACATTGCGTGCACTCTTGGGGCCGGAGCAGTCGCCGCTGTCAATCTGACGGCCATTCACATAGACACCATCGGTATTGGTCATGCCCACGCGCAGACCTTGCGAGGCAAAGATGTGCGCAATCAGGCGTGTGGTGGTGGTCTTGCCGTTGGTGCCGGTCACGGCGACTACGGGAATGCGACCGTCTTCACCGGGGCCAAACAGCAGGTCCACCATGGGGGTTCCCACATTGCGGGGCTTGCCGAATGAGGGTGCCAGGTGCATGCGCAGACCGGGGGCAGCATTCACTTCCACAATGCCGCCATTCTGTTCTTCCAGCGGCTTGAGCATGGTCTCGCACACCACGTCTACGCCGCAGATGTGCAGGCCCACGCAGGCAGCTGCTTCCACGGCGCGGGCGGCAATATCAGGGTGCACGTCATCGGTCACATCGGTGGCGCTGCCGCCGGTAGACAGATTGGCGTTGTTGCGCAGCACCACGCGCTGGCCCTGTGCGGGAATGGAGTCAGGCGTCAGGCCTTCACCGGCAATGCGTGCAATGGCGATGTCATCCAGACGAATCTTGGTCAGCGCCGTACCGTGGCCAGAGCCGCGGCGTGGGTCCTGGTTGACGATGTCCACCAGCTCGCGGATGGTGTGCTCACCATCGCCCAGCACCTGGGGAGGATCGCGGCGGGCGGCAGCCACCAGCTTGTTGCCAACCACCAGCAGGCGGAAGTCATGGCCGGGCAAAAAGCGCTCCACCATGACCACCGTTCCAAACTCCATGGCCGTGGCATAGGCACGCTCCAGCTGCTCGCGTGTGGTGATGTTCACCGTCACACCCTTGCCCTGGTTGCCGTCCTGGGGCTTGACCACCACCGGAAAGCCCACTTCTTGCGCCACTTTCCAGGCATCTTCCACATCCTTGACGGGGCGGCCCATGGGCACAGGCACGCCTGCTGCATGCAGCAGGCGCTTGGTCAGGTCCTTGTCCTGGGCAATGGTTTCCGCCACGGAGCTGGTCTGGTCCACCTCTGCGGCCTGGAATTTGCGGGCCTTGGAGCCCCAGCCCAGTTGCACCAGGCTGCCTGCCGTCAATCGACGGAAGGGAATACCACGCGCCTTGGCTGCATTGGCCAGCGAAGCCGTCGATGGGCCCATGCGCTCTTCTTCGTCCAGCTCGCGCAACTCGGCAATGGCAGCCTTGACATCAAACTCGGTGTCGTTCAGGGCCGCGTTGATCAGCGCTTCAGACAGCTCCATGGCACGCTTGCCCACGGCTTCTTCCGAATACTCCACCACCACCTGGAAAGTGCCTGCCTCAACGGTTGCGTGGGTACGGCTGAAGGTGACAGGGCAGCCAGCCTGTGCCTGCATGGCCAGTGCAGCAGCTTCCAGTACATGGGCCATGGACAAGGTGTTGTCCATGCCCTGCCCCTGCAGGCTGCCGATGGCAGGGAAACGCGCACGCACCTTGTCTTCAAAACCGGCAATTTGCGTGAAGTCGTGCTCTTGCGGCGTGCAGTGCACGATGCATTCGATGGCAGTGTTGCGGCTCCAGAGGTTGGGGCCACGCAAGGCACGGGTGCGAGAAATTTCCATGGTCTGTCTTTCCGCCAAGTTATGAGTCAAATTGGCTTCTAACGTAGATGTATCAAGCGCTAGCAGCTATGTTTATACAAGCATCAAGCCGCTTGATAGTCAAAAGTTTTGATGCCAGCAGCAATCAGCTCCGGCGTAATGTCCAGCGCCCAGGCGGTAGCCACAGCCGCCAGCAGTGCGGCATGGTCAGGCTCAAAGCCATTGACGGGGCGCAGCGCAGTCAGTGTGCCCAGCACACGCTCGGTGCTGTCCTGCACCAGCACCACCTCCTCGCCCTTGAGCAGCACGGCACGACCACCGGCTTCGCGGTGTGCGGCCACGGTGGCGTTGCTGGCATCCAGGCTGTAGAACAGCACCTGGCCATCACACAGGCGGGCCAGATCGGCGGTCTGTGCATCATCGGCATTGAGCACACCTGCGCCACGTGTCAGCACCACATCGATCTGGGTGCGCAGCACGCGGGTCATCTGTTCGGCTTCATGGATATCGTGGTTTGCCAGCGCTTCGTAGCCATCCATATCGGTCACCACGCCCACCTGGCAGCGGTCATAGGCCAGACCTTCTTCCAGAATCGAGCGGGCCGAGGTCTGGATCACCGCAGCTTCCGCCAGGCGGTTGACCAGCAGGCGGTGGGCTGCATGCCAGTTGGTGTTGTCACCCTTCTGGGTCAGACGACCTTCCAGGAAGGTGCCTTCGCTGCTGGCCACGCCCGTGCGCTTGCCACTCAGCTGCAGCAGCCAGCCCACCAGGCGTGCGATAAAGGCGTTGTGGCGTGTTCCGGCAATGCCCACCACAGGAATGCGGGCTGCCAGGCCTTCGCTGTCGCCGTCCTCAGAAGGGAAGAGGTGCTCCACAATGGCCTGCCCCACAGGGCGCGCCACACCCACGCTGGGCTTGAGGTGCATCAGCAAACCAGGGCCGCCATTGACCTCCAGAATGGCGCCACCCTGGGCTTCCAGCGGCTTGGAGATGTCCTGGCACACCAGGTCCACACCAGCAATATCCAGCCCCACCACCTTGGCAGACAGGGCAGCCATATAAGCCACCTCAGGGTGGACATCGTCTGTGCAGTCCACCGTCACCACCTTGGCGCGCGGGTCGTGCTGACCATTGGGGTATTCACCGCGCGAAGCCGCCACCACCTTGCCACCCACCACCAGCAGGCGGTGCACATGGCCAGGCACAAAGCGCTCCACCATCACATAGCGGGTGAGCTTGCGCGCCTCGTCATAGGCAGCGCGCACTTCGGCCTCAGAGTTCAGATTGACGCTGACGCCCTCACCCTTGTTGGAGTTGTAGGGCTTCACGGTCACGGGCAGGCCCATGTAGTCGGCTTCTTCCCAGGCATCGTCTGCAGACTTGACCAGCTCCCACTCAGGCACAGGCACGCCACAGGCCTTGAGCAGCTGTTTGCTCAGGTCCTTGTCTTCGGCAATGCCAAAGCCGATGGCGCTGGTCTTGTCGGTCTCTGTACTCCAGACGCGGCGCTGTGCTGCGCCATAGCCCAACTGCACCAGATTGCCATCATTCAGGCGAATAAAAGGAATGCGGCGCACAGCGGCGGCATTGACGATGCTGGCCGTGCTGGGCCCCAGGTAGCGGTTTTCGATTTCTGCCTTGATGGCTTCGACCGCCGCCTGCACATCAAAGGGCTGGTTGTTGATGGCTGCCATGATCAGGGCATGGCCCTGATTCAGCGCCACATGGGCTACCGACTCTTCAGGGCAGCGGAAGACCATGCGGTACACACCACGCTGCGAGACACTGCGGGTCTGACCAAACTCAGCAGGCATGCCCGCCATGTTCAGCAGCTCAATGATGGTGTGCTCCATCACATGGCCGCACCACGTGCCTTCCTGCAGGCGCTCAATAAAGCCGCCACGGTGGCCCACGCCACAGTGATGCTCCACCAGCCCAGGCAGCCAGGCTGTCAGGCGCTCCGTAAAGCCGTCGATCTTGTTGGAGGGGTAGTCCTCCAGCTCGCCCAGGTCCAACCACACCTCAAGCACTGGACGGTAAGTCCATACGCTGGGGCCACGCAGGTAAGTGGTACGAAGCAGTTGGATGTCTTTGAATGTCGCCATGAATAATCAGCGTGGTGTTGAGAAGGCTGGGTCAGAAACCACAGTCTGAATAAGAAAGGCCTATTGTGTGCGGGAGGTAAAGCCAAAGCTGTTTGTCAGCCAAACTCTGCCCTGATACGTTCAAGGGTTTAGTTCCTACTCGATGGCAATGCGTTCTTGCAGAGAATACGCCTTGCCCACCTCCGTGGCTGAACAGCCAGCGCGGGGTTCCAACGATTCAACATGCAACATTTCCATCACGTCGATGCCTCCACCCCTCTAGGGGCCGAACTGCGCGAACAACTCGCACCCCATGAAAACGTGCAAGCAGCCCTGGCGGTTGACTTGAGCGTCTCGCTGCGCTTCGCTCCAGGGCTGCTGGCACTGACGGACCAGCGCATCATTGGCAAAGACGCCGATGGCGCATGGCAGGCCTGGCCCCTGACAGCCGAGCTGCAGCTGCGCCTGATTGACCATGCCGGAGTGGGCACGCTGGAACTGCACAACCAGACCGAACGCCTGGCATTGTGGCGCTTCACGCTGGGCCAGCAGACCCAGGTGATGCATTTTCTGCAGCGTTTTGACCGCCTGCGTGATGCCGTAGCCGCTGGCAAGCTGCAGCAGGCACTGGTCGCTCCAGAGGAAAGCCGCTGCCCCACCTGCAGCGAGGTGCTGCCCCCAGACAGCGATGAGTGCCCCGCCTGTGCCCGCCAGGCCGCTCCCAAGACATCGACCTGGGTGCTGCTGCGCATTGGCCGCTTTGCCAAGCCCTACCGCAAGCTGCTGATTCTGGGTTTTATCCTGACGCTGCTGTCCACCGCTGCGACCTTGGTGCCGCCCTATATGACCATCCCGCTGATGGATGACATCCTGGTTCCCTTCCAGCGCGATGGCAAACCTGTGGACATGTGGCTCACCGGGCTGTACCTGGGCGGCCTGCTGGTGTCCGCCCTGCTGGCCTGGGGCCTGGGCTGGGCCCGGACCTGGGTGATGGCCAAGGTGTCCGAGCGCATTGGCGCGGACATGCGCACCACCACCTACGCACACATGATGAAGCAGTCGCTGGAATACTTTGGCGGCAAGCGCACAGGTGACCTGATGAGCCGCATCAGTGCAGACACCGACCGTATCAACATGTTCCTGTCGCTGTATGCGCTGGACTTTGTGACCGACGTGATCATGATTGTGATGACGGCGGTGATTCTGGCCTCCATCAACCCCTGGCTGGCACTGGTCACGCTGGTGCCTCTGCCCTTTATCGTCTGGCTGATTCAGAAGGTGCGCGGCCGCCTGAGCGTGGGCTTTGACCGCACCAGCCGCGTCTGGGCCGAAGTGACCAATGTGCTGTCCGACACCATCCCCGGCGTGCGCGTGGTCAAGGCCTTTGCCCAGGAAGAGCACGAAATCGAGCGCTTCCGTCAGGCCAACCAGCGCAATCTGGAAGCCAATGACAAGGTCAACAAGACCTGGTCGCTGTTCTCCCCCACCGTGGGTCTGATGACGGAAATCGGTATCCTCATCGTCTGGGGCTTTGGCATCTGGCTGGTGGCACATGACCAGATCACCGTGGGTGTGCTGGCGGCATTCATTGCCTACATCGGGCGCTTTTACACACGGCTGGACTCCATGAGCCGCATCGTGAACATCACGCAAAAAGCAGCCGCTGGGGCCAAGCGTATTTTTGATGTGCTCGATCAGGTCAGCACCGTGCCAGAGCCCACCAACCCCGTGCAGCTGCAAAAGCCTGTGCAGGGGCGCATCACGCTGCAGGACGTAGGCTTTCGCTATGGCAGCCGCCAGGTGATTCGCAACCTGAATCTGGACATCCAGCCCGGCGAGATGATTGGTCTGGTGGGCCACAGCGGCTCCGGCAAGTCCACACTGGTCAACCTGATCAACCGCTTCTACGACGTCACCGAAGGCAGCATCCAGCTGGATGGCATCGACGTGCGCCGTATGGCCGTGGCCGACTACCGCCGCAACATCGGCCTGGTGCTGCAGGAGCCCTTCCTGTTCTTTGGCACCGTGGCAGAGAACATTGCCTACGGCAAGCCCAACGCCACCCGTGCAGAGATTGTGGCGGCCGCCCGCGCGGCCCACGCACATGAATTCATTTTGCGCCTGCCCCATGGCTATGACTCCGTGGTCGGCGAGCGCGGCCAGGGCCTGTCGGGCGGTGAGCGCCAGCGCATCAGCATTGCGCGCGCCCTGCTGATTGACCCACGCCTGCTGATTCTGGACGAAGCCACCTCTGCCGTAGACACGGAAACCGAAAAGGAAATCCAGAAGGCCCTGGACAACCTGGTACAGGGCCGCACCACGATTGCCATTGCCCACCGCCTGTCCACACTGCGCAAGGCGGACCGTCTGGTCGTCATGGACCGTGGCGAGATTGTGGAAGTCGGCCCCCATGATGAACTCATGGCCGCCAAGGGCGCCTACTGGCGCCTGTATGAAGCCCAGGCCCGCCGCGCCGAAGAAGATGCACAGGCGGCCGGTCTGACCGTGGCCCGTGAAGGAGAAAAAGCATGAGTGCCGCCACCATCACCCTGCACCGCAATACCCATGGCCGCCTGTGCCTGACGCTGGCAGACGGCACTTTGCACGAAGACATCACGCCCGTGCGTGCCTTTCCGATTGCTGCACCTGAGGAAGCCATCTCTCTGGTCGGCAGCAACGGCAAGGAGGTCTACTGGATTGACCAGCTGGCCGAACTGCCAGCCCCTATGCAGCAGCTGCTGGCCGAAGACTTTGCCGTGCGCGAGTTTGTGCCCGAAGTGCTGCAGATCGAAGCCATTGATGCGATTTCCGTGCCCAGCACCTGGACGGTGCGCACCGACAAAGGCGTGGCCAAGCTCACGCTCAAGGCCGAGGAAGACATCCGCAAGCTCGAAGGCCGCCACCACCTACTCATCACCAGCCGTGATGGCGTGCAATACCGCATCCGCGACGCACGCCAGCTGGACAAGGCATCGCAGAAATTCCTGGAGCGTTTCCTGTAACAGAATGGCCCTCTGCCGAATGGGCCAGGAGCGATTCCGACGACCGGTCGATTTTTTTCAAAAAATCTTCTAAATTTTCGCTTCACGCTGCCGATAAAGGTGACGGAACCAATTTTTGACGATCACCACCAGCTGAGGTCCTCACCATGTCCATACCACCTGTAGAGCGCAATCCCATCCAGTGGACCAACACCCAAGGTGCGAATTTGTATTCCACAGGTGCGTCTGGTCCCGCCGCCATCCGCCCGGTTCATCCCGTGAATGCCGTGGAGTCCACCGACAAGCTCGGCGAGGGTGTCACGGTCACCATCAAGAGCCCTGAGCGCCCCACCGACGTCAGCCGCGAAGACCGCGACTGGACCGAAGTGCAGGCCAAGCAGGTCAAGGAAGAAGAGCAGGAGCCGCCCAAGGAGCCGCTGTACAAGCAGCTGATCGAGCACATCCAGTCCATGTGGCGCGCCAGTGCCATGGCGGTGGAAGTGTTTGAACAGGCACAGAAGACCGACCAGCAGGAGCGCAACATGCAGCAGGTGCGCAATGAACCGCTGACCTACGACGAGCCCCGCGTCAAGCGCACCGGCGGCCTGTAAGCCTTCTTTCCACCCACAAAAAAGCCACTTGAAAGTGGCTTTTTTTGTGCTCTGGGGGCAGCGTCCGCCTAAATATTGGCAATCCCGCTGCGCACATGCCCGGCAGGCACATGGGCGCTGGCGGACTGCACATGGCCGGTCTGGTCATCAAAGAAAAAGTCTGGCGCGAACTCGCGCAGAAACTCGCCCTTGGGCAGACCGCCCAGGAACATGGCTTCATCCACCTCGATCTGCCAGTCCATCAGCGTGCGAATGGCCCGCTCATGCGCCGGTGCGCTGCGGGCTGTCACCAGCGCGGTGCGCAGGCGCATGCCGCCCGTGTCACCGTCCTGCACCGCCTGCTGCAAGCGGTGCAGCGCCACCAGCAGCGGCTTGAAAGGGCCATCCGGCAAGGGCTGGGTCACATGCTCCACCTCATGCTGCATGAAAGCTGCCAGCCCATCACGCTGGTAGACGCGCTCGGCCTCGTCGCTGAAGAGCACGGCATCACCGTCAAAAGCAATACACACTTCCTGTGGGTGGGCGTTGCTGGCACCGGCGGATTCCGTAATCACCCGCGCTGCGGGGTAGCCCAGGTTCAGCGCCTCGGTCACATCTGCCGCATTGGCAGACAGGAACAGGTCCGCCCCCAGCGGCCGCAGATAGGCATACGGGTCTCGCCCCTGGGTAAACACGCCGCGCTGAATGCTGTCCAGCCCATGGGCTTTGGCGCTGCGAAACACGCGCATGCCGCTGACCGGGTCATTGCGCGAGAGCAACACCACCTCCACCCGCCGCTGACCGCCCTGGTTAAAGGCCAGCAGCTTGCGCACCAGGGGCAGCGCCACACCGGGCGCAGCAGGCACATCCAGGCGCTCACGCTGTAGCCGCACGTAGGCCGCGGGATCTTCATCAAACACACGGTTTTCGGCTTCAAAGTCGAACAGCGCGCGCGAGGAAATGGCAACAACGAGTTGGTCTTGCAGCGAAACAGCCATGGCGGGAAGGCTCCGGAGCTTTCAGAGGATCAGGGCTTGGCCACCGCCTGGGCAGCAATCTCCAGACTGCGCAGGCGCAGTGCTGGATCGTACACATCGCTGACCAGAATCAACTCATCGGCCTCGCACTGCTGCTGGATGCGTGCAAAGCCCTGGCGCACGGTCTCTTCGCTGCCGACCACCGACATGGCCAGAAAGTCGTTGATGGCCGCCTGCTCGCGCGGGCCAATCATCTGCATGAAGCCTTCCAGCGGCGGCGGCATCTTGCCGCGCTGACCGGTCAGAATGCCGAGCACGCGCTGCTGGCTGCTGGAGGCCAGGTACTGCGCTTCTTCGTCCGTAGGCGCTGCCACCACGGGCACGCCGACCATGACATAGGGCTTGTCCAGCACCGCCGAGGGGCGGAAAAGCTGGCGGTACATCGCAATCGCCTGATGCAAAAAGCGCGGCGCAAAGTGGGAGGCAAAGGCGTAGGGCAAGCCCTTCATGGCAGCCAGCTGGGCGGAATACAGGCTGGAGCCCAGCAGCCAGATAGGAATATGTGTGTCCGCACCAGGTGTCGCGCTGATGCGTGCCTGCGGGTCCGCAGGGCCCAGCAGGCGCTGCAGCTCAGCCACATCGCGCGGAAAGTCTTCTTCGGTTTCCAGCCGGTCGCGGCGCAGCGCACGCATGGTGGCACCGTCCGTGCCTGGTGCACGGCCCAGCCCCAGATCAATACGGCCCGGATACAGCTCGGCCAGTGTGCCAAAGGCTTCGGCCACCACCAGCGGCGCATGGTTGGGCAGCATGATGCCGCCCGAGCCCACACGGATGCGCTCGGTCTTGCCCGCAATATGCCCAATCAGCACCGCCGTGGCCGAGCTGGCAATGCCGGGCATGTTGTGGTGCTCTGCCAGCCAGTAGCGCACAAAGCCCAGTTCCTCAGCCTTCTGAGCGGTCTGCACCGCAATGTCCAGCGCCTCGCGCACCGTGCCGCCTTCGCGCACGGGCACCAGATCCAGCATGGAAAGACGTGGTTTTTTCACCCACATACCACATTAACTCCTATTTCAAGAGCTGCTAGCGCTTGCAATTTCTATGTTTCAAATACTTTTTTATTTGAAACCTTTGATAATCAAGCGCTACAAGCTCACTTTTTTGCTATCTGACGCTGATTGACTTCGTTCTTGCTGATGATGGCCACCAGCACCGCCCAGACAATGGCCACCACAGCCACGCCCCAGTTGTTGTCACCCATTTCCATGGACACAAAACTCAGCGGCAGCGCAATCAGCGCGCCCAGGCGGATAAAACGGTTCAGGGCAAAGGCGCTCAGCCTGGCCTTGAGCAGCAGCAAGGCCACCAGGCTCACAATCGCCAGCAAGCTAATGTAGAGAAAGGGATCGCCACCGTAAGGAGTGGCCCAGGCACGCAGAGATTCCATCATGCGTACATTGTGAGGCAGAAGACTTGCGCCACCTGCCTGCAAGGCCTTTGCGCTGCGGGAATATCAGCCCAGTGCCTGCAGTGCCATGCCGTCCCTGTTCGAGGGCGGCGCCGGCAACCCGCCATAGGCGGGGGCTGGCAGCGTCCAGTCTGCCGATGTGGGTTGCGCCTGCCCATAGTGCAGCAGCCACTGCACGCAGCGCGCCACGCCAGCATGCGTGACCCAGACCACATCCCGCTGGCCCTGCTGGCTATCGTGCAGCCAGCTCTCACGCAGGGCCGCCGCTACGCGCTGCAACATGCCCCCCAGGCTTTCTCCGCCACCGGGCGCTACCCCATACAAATCCTGCGCCCAGGCATCGACCTGCGCCTTGCCAATATCGCGCCAGGCCATGCCTTCCCACTGACCAAAATCCATTTCCTGCAGCCGCGGATCACACACCACATTGGCTTCTGAGGCTTGCAATGCAAGCGCCAGCTGCTCACATCTTTGCAATGGGGAATAGCGCAGCAGCGCCCCTTGCGGCATCTGCGCCGCAAAGCGCATGGCGGCCTGCAAGGTCTGGCCGGGGTCAGCGGGCACATCCAGCCGCCCATAGCACACGCCCTGCGCAATCATGGGCTGGGCATGGCGCAGCAGCCACAGGCAGGCGGGCCGCTTCATGCCACGCACTGCGCCAGCACCATGCCAGCGGTCAGATACAAGGCCAGCTCACAGACCTGCTGCGTCGCGCCCAAGCAATCGCCCGTCATGCCGCCCAGACGGCGCTGAAAGCGCCAGCCCATATAGGCCGTCACCAGCACCGCTACCAGCAGCAGCGCCACCACCAGCGGCCAGCCCAGATACACCCACAGCGCCACCACGGCAGGCAGGCACCAGAGCCAGCCGGTGATTACCCCCGCCCAGCCCAACGGCTGACCGGCGATGTGCAGTGTCTTCGAGGTGGCAGGCAGACTCACATGACGCAGCGCGCGCATCAGCAGCAAAGGTGCACCGCGGGAGAGCACATGCACGCAACACAGCAGCAAGGCGCCAGCGGCGATGTCGATCGACAGCAGCAACGCTACCAGCACCACCTTGGTCAGCAAGCCCATGCACAGCGCCATCACGCCGTATGCGCCCAGGCGTGAATCCTTCATCACCTCCAGCGCACGCTCGGCTGGCAGGTGACCGCCCAGGCCATCCGCCACATCGGCCATGCCGTCTTCATGAAAGCCGCCTGTGACACACAGCGTCGCCACCGTACTCAACACGGCAGCCACCCAGGGCAGCAGGGGCTGTGCAGGCAGCAGGTAGTTACAGCCCAGCACCACGGCCAGCGCCAGCAGGCCCACCAGCCAGCCCACGCCCGGCAAGTGCGCCGCACTGGCACGCTGCAGCTCAGGGCTCCAGCCCACCCAGGCAGCCAGCCGCCCCGTCACGGGGATGCGACTGAAGAACTGCACAGCCAAAAGAAAGTGACGCAATGCCTGCATGAATCATTCAAAAAAAAAAGGAGCTGCTCTCGCTGACCCATTCATGCTTTGCAAGTACTTTGATTTGCAAACCATGGATAGACAAGCGCCAGCAGCTCCGTTTTTAGTAGTCGGCTTACTTCAGGAACAGCTGGTAAGCCGGGTTGTGGGTTTCTTCCACCCAGGGGTAGCCCAGCTGCTTGAGGAAGCTTTCAAACTTCTTGCTGTCCTTGGCGGGCACCTGCATGCCCACCAGAATGCGGCCATAGTCAGCGCCCTGGTTGCGATAGTGGAAAAGCGAAATATTCCAGGTCGGCGCCATCAGGCTCAGGAACTTGAACAGCGCTCCGGGCCGCTCGGGGAAGACAAAGCGCAGCAGACGCTCATCCTGCGCCAGCGGGGAATGGCCGCCCACCATGTGGCGCAGGTGCTCCTTGGCCATTTCGTCAAAAGTCAGGTCGAGCGCAGCAAAACCGTTTTTCTCAAAGTTCTTGGTGATTTTTTCGCTCTCACCCTTGGCATTCGTGGTCAGGCCCACAAACACATGGGCCTTGCTGTCGTGGCTGATGCGGTAGTTGAACTCCGTCACATTGCGTGCACCGCCCGGCAGCTTGCCCACCACTTCACAAAAGCGCTTGAAGCTGCCGCGCTCTTCGGGAATGGTCACGGCAAACAAGGCCTCACGCTCTTCACCGACCTCGGCACGCTCAGCCACAAAGCGCAGGCGGTCAAAATTCATGTTGGCGCCGCACAGAATGGCCGCATAGGTCTCGCCCTTGGTCTTGTGCTTGGCCACATACTGCTTGATCGCCGCCACCGCCAGCGCGCCCGAGGGCTCGACGATGGAGCGGGTGTCTACAAAGATGTCCTTGATGGCGGCGCAGACCTGGTCGGTATCCACCTCGATGTAGTCATCCACCAGCCCCTTGGCAATGCGGAAGGTTTCTTCACCCACCAGCTTGACGGCCGTGCCATCCGAGAACAGCCCCACATCGGGCAGCTCCACCCGCTCACCCGCCTGCACCGACTGCAGCATGGCGTTGGAATCCCTGGTCTGCACGCCAATCACCTTGATCTCTGGGCGCACGGCCTTGATGTAGTTGGCCACGCCAGAAATCAGGCCGCCACCGCCAATGGCCACAAATACCGCATCCAGCCGTGGGCTGCCCAGCTTTTGCAATTGGCTAAGCATTTCCATGGCAATCGTGCCCTGACCCGCAATCACATCAGGGTCGTCAAAGGGGTGGATAAAGGTCATGCCCTGCTCTTTTTGCAGCTTGACCGAGTGCTTGTAGGCGTCCGAATAGCTGTCACCTGCCAGCACCACTTCACCGCCCAGCGCAGCCACGGCATCCACCTTCACCTGGGGCGTGGTCGTAGGCATCACGATCACGGCACGGCAGCCCAGCTTTTTCGCCCCCAGCGCCACACCTTGCGCATGGTTGCCTGCAGAGGCACAGATCACGCCCTTGGCCAGCTGCTCCTGCGAGAGATTGGCCATCTTGTTGTAGGCCCCGCGCAGCTTGAAGCTGAACACCGGCTGCTGGTCTTCACGCTTGAGCAGAACCTTGTTGTGCAGGCGGCGGCTCAGATTCCTGGCGGGTTCCAGATCCGACTCAATCGCCACGTCGTACACGCGTGCATTCAGGATTTTTGTCAGGTAATCAAAGGGCGTGAGTGTCTTTTTCTGTGTCATACAGCGACCAAGCAAGCGGTATCCAGTGAGCGCGTCCGGCGACACGCAAAAGAAACCATCATAGGCACTCACAGGCGCGCCAACCATCACCGTGTCGCAACGCCCCCATCGTCAGCGCAAAAAAAAGCCCCGAGCCGCTGGGGCTTGGGGCTGAATCCACCGTTAGAGGAGGTGGAGGAGACAACTGGTGCGCTACAGTCATGAACTGTCTTGATCGCTTGCCTGACAAGCGATGAACGCGAAGCCGAAATTGTACGGCGTTTCATGCTGCGCCGCAATAAGGTTTCAATGTTTACTGAAATGCCAGACATCAAAGTAGGGACAATCAATCCCGTAAACATCGGCCCTCTCACAGAAATTGCACAGGAGTAATCACTATGGAATGCACCGTCAGCTGGACCGGCGCAACAGGTACCCGTTCGGGCATGGGCTTTATTGCTGAAACCGGCAGTGGCCACATCCTCGCCATGGATGGCGCGCCCGACGAACGCAACCCCGCCAATGGCGGCCAGAACCTGGCCCCCCGCCCCATGGAAGCCGTGCTGGCTGGCACGGGCGGCTGCACCGCGTATGACGTGGTGCTTATCCTCAAACGCGGCCGCCACGATGTGCGCGGCTGCAGCGTCAAGCTCCAGGCCGAACGCGCAGAAGTCGAACCCAAGGTCTTCACCAAGATCAATATGCACTTCACCGTGACCGGCAAGGGCATACCCGCTGCGGCCGTCGAACGCGCCATTGCCATGAGCCACGAGAAGTACTGCTCGGCCAGCATCATGCTGGGCAAGACGGCCGAGATCACCACCAGCTTTGAGCTGGTTGAGGTGTAACAAGGTAGCAACTGCTGGCTTTCAATGCCTATCTGCACACACAAGCGCCTATATGGCGCTTTTTTTGTTTGTCTATCTACGGCAAAGAATTACACGAAAGTATTTGCACACTTTTTTCTCAACAAAGAATGCAAGCAAATGTCACGAATCTCTCAGCCAATCGCGGCCGGGCACACCTCATCCCGGGTGTTGCACCAAGACAACAAAAACCGCCGTTTTTTGCGTCGCGACATGGTTTTTCTTTGCGCAAGACGGCCCTCTCTGGTGCAATAGCCAGCAACTTCCCCACCAGGAGGTTGGCGCGTCTTGCAGCAGCTGCACCGCTTTATGCACCAGACACTGCAATGCGCCTTCAACAAACCTTGGAGTATCAAATGAAGAAATCTCTGATCGCTTTGGCAGCTGTTGCTGCTTCCGGCGCCGCAATGGCTCAATCTTCCGTCACCCTGTACGGCGTGGTGGACACATCCGTTGCTTACGTGAAGGGCGACAAAAGCGTTTCCGGCCTGCTGAACAACGGTGCTGCTACCAGCCGTCTGGGCTTCCGCGGCGTGGAAGATCTGGGCAACGGCCTGAAGGCTGAATTCGTGCTGGAAGGCGCTGTGTCTCCTGACAACGGTGGTTCCAGCTTTGACTTCAAGCGTCAGTCGACCGTGGGTCTGGCTGGTGAATTCGGTCAAGTGCGTCTGGGCCGTGCCCTGACTGCTTCCTACAACGCTGTGAGCCGTTACGACGTGTTCGGCACTAACGGCCTGGGTTCTACACTGGCTTGGTCTGGTGCTGAAACTGGCTACCAAAACCGCTCCAACAACATGATCAGCTATATCTCGCCCAAGTTTGCTGGCTTTGGCGTGGGTATTGACTACGGTTTTGGCGAACAGAAAAAGAACAAGACCAACCGCTACATGGGCATTGGCGCCACCTATGACAACGGCCCTCTGAGCTTGGGTCTGGGTTACGACAAGCAAAACAACGGCTTGGGCGAACTGCCCAACGAAGACCTGAAGACTTGGCAGCTGGGTGGCTCTTATGACTTCGCAGTGGTCAAGCTGGCAGCTTTCTACAAGGAAACAAAGTACACCCAAATTTCTACCAACGGCAGCGATAAGCTGAAGACTTGGAACCTGGGTGTTTCCGCCCCCGTGGGCGCCGCTGGTGTTGTAAAGGCTTCTTACAACAACTACAAGTTGTCTGATAGCTCCGAAAAGGCTCAGCAGTTCTCTCTGGGTTATGTGCACAGCCTGTCCAAGCGTACTGCTCTGTACGGCACATACTCCTACCTGAAGAACAAGAATGGCGCCGACTTTGAACTGAACGGTGCATTCGCTGGCGTGAACGGCGCTAACGACTCCGGCAAGATGCAAGGTGTTCAAGTTGGCGTTCGCCACGCTTTCTAATGGATGGCAGGTGTAAGCCTGCATTTCCAAAAGAAGCACAAAAAGCCAGCCTTAGCGCTGGCTTTTTTACGTCTGGCACTTTTACAGCCAAGGGAAAACCAGCGTGGTTTTCATGCCAGCGCATCTATTCGAACGCATGTGCTTTTCTAGAATGTTTTTTGCACCCATACCTATTCATTGGTTTCAAATCAAGGAGACAAAAGATGCAAAAAACAATTCTGGGAGCAGCCATTGCCGCCATCTGCGGCTTTGGCACATCCGCCGCCATGGCACAGCAAGCCTCTACCAGCAAGGTAGAGCTATGGGGTATTGCTGATGCGGCAATCCGCCACACCAATAATGAAGGGGCAGACAAAGGCAGCCTGACCAAAATGATTGGCGGCGGCATGTCCCAGAGCCGCTGGGGCATCAATGTGGAGGAAGACCTGGGCGGTGGCACCAAGGCGCTGGTACACCTGGAACACCGTTTTAATCTGGATACCGGTGAAAAAGATGCAACAGCACCTTTTTTCCAACTTTCCTATATTGGTCTGCAAGGTCCATATGGACGTCTGACCATGGGCCGCCAGTGGAACGTGCTGTTTGATGTGGTGTCTTCCACCTATGCATCCTTCCCCTACTCGCCTTATATGGATGCCTATAAGCCAGAGCTGGGAATGGCAGCTGGTGCGCGCACCAGCAATTCCCTGAAATATTTGCTGGCTACTCCTGATCGACGCTGGGTGGGTGCACTTCAGTACTCCTTTCATGAAGGCAATCAAAACACTAGCGCTGTAGAAAATACGCTAGCTGCTGCAGCCCCTGGTCTGATTAACAGCCAGCTACCTCCAGGAGCTCCGTCAGTGACTGGAGCAACAACATTAGGCCAAATAGCAAGTGCTATCGGCCCCCAAAATCTTGCCGCTCTGATGAGTGGAGTGAAATCCACCATCAATAATGCAGATCCTAACAGCCCCTTGGGCCAAGCTGTTGCACCTTCCCTCAGCCCTATAGCTACAGGTTCACTCAAAACATTTGGTGGTTTTTTACGCTATTCCCAAGATGGCATCTCTGTTGGCGGTGGTTATTTAAGAACGCACCTGCCAGCAGGGACCAAACTGGATGCCTGGACCTTAGGTGGCTCTTATCGCAAAGATAAGTTGTATGTGAACTTGGGTTATGGCGCCAACAAAATCAAAAATCAAGAAACCTTTAACCAAACACCCAACTCCACCATCTCTGATATTGCAAAATTTGAAGCACGCCGCCTTGTTGACCAGACCATCATCAACGGCTTCTGGCAAGGCCAAACCAACGGGGGCTTCTTGGCCGGTGATTCCGATAAGCGCACCATGTATAAATTGGGTTTTGGCTACCAGATTACCCCACAAATTAATGCTGGCATTCATTACTACCATGCCAAGCAAAAAGGTTCAGCCTCTGGCAATTACAACGGCAAGGCTGACTTTGTAGTGGCACTGGCCAATTACGCCTTCAGTAAGCGCACCGATGCCTACTTTGGCGTAGACCACACCAAGGTGCGTGGTGGTGAGGATATGTACCTAGACCGCACCAGCAAAGCCCGCAGCCGCACAGGTATTACCGCCGGCCTGCGCCACCGCTTCTAAAAAAAAGAGCCTCTCCAACAAAAAGCCGGCAAAGCCGGTTTTTTGTTTTACAGCTCAGAGCGCTTGTTTTGCATATTATTCTGCAAATGTTTGAGCTTTTCTGACAAGGATTCACCCATATTCAAAGCCGCCGCGGTTGCCAGAATATCAATAATCAGCAAGTGCAAGAGACGGGATGCCATGGGCGTATAAAAGTCTGAACCTTCCAGATTATCGGCTGCCAGATGAATATGGCTAATCTGTGAAAGCGGGGTATGGCTGGAGGTAATCGCGATAATGGTGGCCCCGTTGTTTTTGGCAATCTGCGCCACTTCCAGCAGATCTTTGGTGCGGCCAGAGTTAGAGATCAGGATGGCGCAATCGCCTTGTGCCAGCATGGTGGCACCAATCACCTGCAGGTGGGTGTCGCTGGAGGCATGGCTGCTGATGCCCAGACGCAAAAACTTGTGCTGCGCGTCCTGCGCTACCACGCCGGAGTTGCCTACGCCATAGATTTCCAGGCGTTTTTTCTTGCGCCAGGTATCCACAATGGCCTGCACAGCCTGCTCCACGGCCTGGGGCGATGCGGCGTTGCGGTACTGCAAAAAGGCAGCCACCGAGTTATCGATCACCTTGACCAGCACATCTGCCGTCTTGTCATCGGCATCCACGCTACGGTGCACATAGGGCACGCCTTCGGCCACATTGCCTGCGAGCTTGAGCTTGAAGTCTGCCAGGCCGTCATAGCCCATGCTGCGGCAAAAACGCACCACGGTGGGCTTGCTGACATTGGCTTTTTCTGCCAGCTCGCGCACTGGCAGGCGTGCAAAGCTGTGTGGATCTGCCAGCACGAGGCGCCCCACCCTTTGCTCAGCGGGTGCCAGAGAAGGAAGAGATGCTGCAATTCGGTCAAGCATGGAAGGTCCAATCAGTCACACACGTAAAGCCGAGATTTTGCGCCACGAACAACAAACACACAGGCTCTCAGGCGTTGCAGACCGTGCAATCCCTGAAGCACACTACACTTGCCACACCTATAAAAACGCATAACGCCAGCGAGACCGCATGAACCAGCTCGAACAACTCAAGCAATACACCACGGTGGTGGCTGACACCGGCGATTTCCAGCAAATCGCCCAGTACCAGCCCCAGGATGCCACCACCAACCCCTCCCTGATTTTGAAGGCTGTCCAGCAGGCGCAGTACCAGCCCTTGCTGCAGGCCACCGCCAACCAATGGCGTGATGCACCGCTGGATGAAGTGGTGGACCGTCTGCTGGTGAAGTTTGGCTGCGAAATTCTCTCTGTAGTGCCAGGCCGTGTCTCGACAGAAGTCGACGCGCGCCTGTCCTTTGACACCGCAGCCACCGTGGCGCGTGCGGAACGCCTCATTGCCCTGTACGAAGCCGCTGGTGTGCATATTGACCGCGTGCTGATCAAGATTGCCGCTACATGGGAAGGCATTGCCGCCGCACGCCAGCTGGAGCAACGCGGCATTCACACCAATCTGACCCTGCTGTTTTCCAAGGTGCAGGCTGTGGCCTGCGGGGATGCCAAGGTGCAGCTGATTTCCCCCTTTGTGGGCCGTATTTACGACTGGTACAAAAAGCAGGCTGGCGCGCAATGGGACGAAGCAGCGATGGCAGGTGCCAACGACCCCGGCGTGCGCTCCGTGCGGGCCATCTACGACTATTACAAGCGCTTTGGCATCACCACCGAAGTGATGGGGGCGAGCTTTCGCAACACGGGCCAGATTCTGGCGCTGGCGGGCTGTGATTTGCTGACCATCTCCCCCGACCTGCTGGCTCAGCTACAGCAGCAGGATGCGCCCGTCATCCAGGCATTGAGCCATGAAGCAGCCAAGCAGCAAGACCTAGAGCGTGAACACTATGACGAAGCCAGCTTTCGCCTGGCGCTGAATCAGGACGCCATGGCGACCGAAAAACTGGCCGAGGGCATTCGTGCCTTTGTGGCGGATGCGCAGAAGCTGGAACAGCTCATCCGCTCCGTTTAATCCCATCACCCCTACCAACTTTCCCAAGCCAGAGGCAGGCATGCAGCATGACCTGCCCGTGGAGACACCTCCCATGCACTCTGCCGTCATCAGCGGTACAGGCCTGTACCAGCCACCCCACACCATTACCAATGCGGAACTGGTTACTGCCTTCAACCAGTATGCCGATCTGCACAATCAGCGTTTTGCAGCTGAAATTGCTGCAGGCACACACACGCCCATGCAGCACTCCAGCGTGGAGTTCATTGAAAAAGCCTCGGGCATTCGCCAGCGTTATGTGCTGGAGAAAACCGGGGTGCTGGACCCCCTGCGCATGTATCCACGCTTTGAGGAGCGAGGTGACGAGCAGCTGTCGCTGATGGCAGAAATTGCCGTGTCTGCAGCCCAGCAGGCCATGCAGCAGGCGGGCAAGACGGGTGCGGACATTGATATGGTGCTGTGCGCCGCATCGAACATGCAGCGCGCCTACCCCGCCATGGCCGTAGAGATTCAGCAGGCGCTGGGTGCTGGTGGCTATGGTTTTGACATGAATGTGGCCTGCTCTTCGGCCACCTTTGCGCTGGAGCAGGCCGTCAATGCCGTGCGCTGCGGCTCGGCACGCTGCGTGCTGATCGTGAACCCCGAAATCACCTCCGCCCACCTGGAGTGGCGCGACCGCGACTGCCACTTTATTTTTGGCGATGTGTGCACCGCCATCATCGTGGAACGTGCAGAAACAGCCACCAGCGCCGACCGCTGGGAGGTGCTGGGCACACGGCTGGCCACACAGTTTTCCAACAACATCCGCAACAATTTCGGCTTCCTCAACCGCAGCGAAGACAGCGACCCTGCAGCACGCGACAAGACTTTCCGCCAGGAAGGCCGCAAGGTCTTCAAGGAAGTGGTGCCGATTGCAGCCGAGCACATTGCCACCCACCTGCAGCAGTTGGCCCATGCCCCTGCAGACATTCGCCGCTACTGGTTGCACCAGGCCAATCTGAGCATGAACCAGCTGGTGCTGAAAAAACTGGTCGGCGAAGCCACGGAAGACCGCGCGCCACTGATTCTGGATGAGTTTGCGAACACGGCCTCTGCAGGTTCTATCATCGCCTTCCACAAGCACCGTAACGATCTGGTCCCCGGGGACCTCGGCGTCATCTGCTCTTTTGGTGCTGGGTATTCGGTGGGCAGTGTCGTCGTGCGCAAACAGTAAGCGGAGCACAAGGTTTGGTTTGCCATACAAAGCCTGAATGGGCGCAACTCAAGGCCCACTTTCACAGCATGGAGGGGGGGCTGGATTTACAGGCTGCATTCAGGCAGGACCCGCAGCGCCTGGCACATCTGAGCCAGCAGGCCCCGCACGTGTTTGCTGACCTGTCCAAGAACTGGATGCTGCCGCAGACCGAAGTGCTGCTTTCTGCGCTGGCACAGGCCTGCGAGGTGCATGCCCTGCGCGATGCCATGCTGGCAGGCCAGACCATTAACAACACCGAGTCCCGCGCAGTCATGCACTGGCTGCTGCGCACACCACGCGATGGTGGTTTGCTACGAACGCGCCCTGTGGTGCAGCAATGGACGCCGCAAATGCAGCAGGCGCTGCAGTCCGTGCACGACACACTGGATGCCATGCTCACCCTGGCGGAGCAGGTGCGCGCCAACCCACAAATCACCGATGTGGTCAATATTGGCATTGGCGGCTCACACCTGGGGCCGGAAGTCGTCGTGCAGGCGCTGGAAGACTGGGTGGATGGCGACAAGCATTTCCACTTTGTCTCCAACGTGGACGGGCATGAACTGGGGCATGTGCTGCGCAAGGTGCGGCCGGAAAACACGCTGTTTCTGATTGCTTCCAAGTCCTTCACTACGGCAGAGACCATGCTCAACGCGCGCTCTGCACGGGAATGGTTTCTGGCACACGGCGGCAGCCCGCACCCGCAGGATGCCTGCAGCATCGACCAGCACTTTGTCGCACTCACCACCAACACCGAAGCGGCCGCGGAATTTGGCATTTCACGCACCCTTGGCTTCTGGGACTGGGTGGGTGGGCGTTTTTCACTGTGGTCGGCCATTGGCCTGCCGATTGCGATTGCCATTGGTGCCGAGCAGTTTCGCCAGATGCTGCAGGGCGCACACGCAATGGATGCGCATTTTTTCTCAGCCCCCGATGCGCAGAACCTGCCTATGCGGCTGGGGCTGCTGGATGTGTGGAACCGCAACTTCTGCGGTTTTGGCAGCCGCTGCATTGCGCCCTACAGCCACGGGCTGCGCAGGCTCACGGCTTATCTGCAGCAGCTGGAGATGGAAAGCAATGGCAAGGGCGTCACCCGCGATGGGCACAAGCTGCCAGTAGCTACAGCACCCATTGTCTGGGGCGAGCCCGGCACCAATGGCCAGCACGCATTTTTTCAGATGCTGCACCAGGGGCCAGATGTCATTCCCGTGGAATTCATTGCGCTGCGTGATGGCGGCAAATACCTGGGGGCACACCACCAAAGCCTGGTCATCAACGCCATTGCCCAGGCCCAGGCACTGATGGAAGGCCGCTCCGGGGATGGCGCAGAGCGTGACTGCCCCGGCAACCGCCCCAGCACTTTCCTGCTGCTGCAGGCGCTGGACCCAGCCTCGCTGGGCGCTTTGATCGCGCTGTATGAGCACCGCATTTTTGTCTCGGGTGCGGTATGGGGCATCAACAGCTTTGATCAATGGGGTGTAGAGCTGGGCAAAAAGCTGGCGCAGCAGCTGCGCGCACGCCAGCAGAGCCAGGACTGGACGGGTGTTGACCCCTCCACCGTGGCGCTGATGCAGCGGCTGGCGGAGTCTCCCGTCAACGGCAACTAAGCCTGCAAAGGGCCTTACAGCTGGTTTAGATCCGGCTTTTCGTGCAGCGCAGCGTTGAGCTGGTCGATCACGATGGCCCAGTCATCATCGCAGTACAGCCTTTCGCGCAGCATCTGCGCCTGCTGCTGCGTCCAGCAGGGTGCCTCATGCAGCAACATGCCTTCTGGCAGGGGGCTGTGGTGCGCAATGAACTGCTGGATGCTGGCGGGGTCATTGGGCAGGCCCAGCTGCGCAAAGAGTTCCGTAAATCCGGGCTGAGATTCACCGGGGATCAAAGACATAAGCCAACTCCTTTGCAGTCATGTTGTGGGGTGTGAAGTGCATGGTAAAGCGCCCTGCATCCGTGTACGCGTCAGACCATGGCGATAGACACTGCCTTGGCCACCAGATAGGCCTCCAGCGCTTCTGTGCCACCTTCTGAACCATAGCCGGAATCCTTCACTCCGCCAAATGGCATTTCGGCCGATGCCACGGCAGGCTGGTTGATCCACAGCATGCCGGTTTCCACCTGCTGGCTCAGCAGCTGCGCATGCTTGAGCGAGGAGGTAAAGGCATACGCCGCCAGCCCATAAGGCAGGCGATTGGCTTCGGCAATGGCTTCTTCCAGCTTGTCAAAGGTGCGCAGCGCCACCACGGGGCCAAAGGGCTCGTTGTTGAACACATCGGCCTCCAGCGGCACATTGGCCAGCACCGTGGGTGCATAGAAGTTGCCCACATCGCTCAAGGCCTTGCCGCCTAGCAGCAGCTGGGCCCCTTTGGCCTGCGCATTGGCAACCAGCGACTGCATGGCGGTGATGCGGCGTGGGTTGGCCAGCGGCCCCATCTTGGTGTCTGGGTCCAGGCCATTGCCCACCTTGATGGCTGCGAAGTAGTCCACCATTTTTTCTGTAAACGCTTTTTCCAGGCTGCGGTGCACCAGAAAGCGGGTCGGAGAAATACAGACCTGCCCGGCATTGCGCAGCTTGGAGGCGCCCACGGCTTTGACGGCCAGATCCACGTCTGCATCTTCGGCAATGATCACCGGCGCGTGACCGCCCAGCTCCATGGTGCAGCGCTTCATGTGCGCACCTGCCATGGCCGCCAGCTGCTTGCCCACGGCCGTGGAACCCGTAAACGTCACCTTGCGGATGGTGGGGTGGGGGATCAGGTAGCTGGAAATCTCAGCCGGGTCGCCATAGACCAGTCCGATCACACCCGCAGGCACGCCTGCATCCACAAAGCACTGGAACAGCGCAGCAGGCGATGCCGGCGTTTCTTCCGGTGCCTTGCACAGAAAGGAGCAGCCCGTTGCCAGCGCTGCGCTGATCTTGCGCACGATCTGGTTGACCGGAAAGTTCCAGGGCGTAAAGGCGGCCACAGGGCCCACAGGCTCCTTGATCACCAGCTGCTGCACATCACTGCGGCGTGCGGGCACGATGCGGCCGTACAGACGCAGTGCCTCATCCGCAAACCATTCAATGATGCCCACGCCAGCCAGCACTTCGGCACGGGCTTCGGCCAGTGGCTTGCCTTGCTCCTGCGTCAGTAGCGCAGCAATCTGGTCGGCACGCTCCTTGAGCAGAACTGCCGCCTTGCGCATGGTGGCCTGGCGCTCATGGGCGCTGGTGTTGCGCCAGATGGCAAAGCCTTTTTCAGCGGCGGCTAGGGCGCGGTCCAGGTCTTCCTTGCCTGCATGGGCCAACTGGCCAATCACTTCACCCGTGGCGGGGTTGCGCACGGCAATGGTCTTGCCGCTGGCTGCGTTCTGCCATTGGCCGTCGATGAGCAATTGGGTGTCGGGGTAAGTCTGGCTCATGGTGCTTGCACTCGCTGAAGAGAAAGGTGAAAACTGGTTGGCAGAATTTCAAAATAGATAGCTGCTTGCGCTTTAACTACAAGCATTTCAATGCAAAAACATTTGCAAATCCTGTATTTATCAGCGCTAGCTGCTTCACTTTTAAAAATCCAGGTGACCACCCATTGTAGAAGGCGCTGCTCGCAGCGCCATAGTGGGATGTACGGTACACATGCCTGACACCTTAGCGCGCCTGCCTTGCAAAAGCTGTCATCCATGTGCGGATACGGTTCACCCAAAAAGAAGCCCACCGAAGTGGGCAAAGGACCATGTACCAACTGCCATGGCACACGGAAGAACGCTGTACAAAAGCCAAGCTGCGCCTTACTGACTGAGCTTGAGCGAGCCTTTCATCATCGATGCATGACCGGGGAAAGAGCAGAAAAAGCTGTAGCTCTCGCCTGCGGCAAGCTTTCCCACATCAAGTGTCAGTGTGTCGCTTTCTCCACCGCCGATGAGCTTGGAGTTCGCCAGCACACGGCTATCGCCAGGCTTGAGGTAGTCGTTGGAGACTCCTGCACTGATACCGTCTTTCGCCACTGCGGCCATGTCTGCTGTCTTGGTGATCACCACGTTATGCCCCATGGCTGCCTTGGGCAGCTTGCCCACATGCTTGAGCGTGATGTCAAAGCTTTTGCAGGAGCTGGGCACTTGCAGGCTCTTCACATTGAACTGCATGGCGTCATTGCTTTCCACGGTCACGGCGCAGTCTGAGGCCATGACAACCGGTGTCACCAGCAGGCCCGCCACAGCGATGGCCGATGCGCACATTACGCGCTTCATTGTCTTCATACACATTCCTTGGCTGCAGGCAGTGGCACAGCAGTACATGCTGCCCGCAGCAATACAACCTTACTTCACGACGTTCTTGCCGCCACGCGCAGCCACCACTTCAATTTCCACCAGCCATGCGGGGTTGGCCAGTGCGGCGATTTCAAATGCAGAGCGTGCGGGCAGGTTGGGCTGCTCGGCCGTGCCAAAGAACTGGGTGTAGCCCTTCATGAAACCCGCAAAGTCCATCTTGTTGCCCTTAGCTGGATCCTTGACCAGGAAGACCTGCATCTTGATCACGTCCGACATGCTCAGGCCCATGCTCTTGAGCTGGGCCTCAATGCTCTTGAGCACATTGACTGTCTGGCCTTCGGTATCACCGCCATAGGCAGCTGGGTCTGTGGCTGGCTTGCTCTTATCCAGCATGGCTGGCACCTTGCCCGACAGATAGACCGTACTGACGCCGGGCGAAACCTCCACGGCATTGGAGATGGGAAAGCTCGAGCCGGGGATCTTGTAACGCGTGACTTCACCCGTTGGTACGCCGTTGGCGGCGCAGCCGCTCAGCACCGCAGCAGCCAGAAGACCCGCAACCATCACAGGAGTGCGCAAAGACATGGAATTACCTCTTTCTCTCAAAACATTGCTCATCGCCCCGCAGCCCGACTGGAACACGGGGCCGGGGGATTACTTGCGGAAGAGCTTGACGTCTTCTGCCGTCACGGTGTCAGTGAACTGATTGCCAAAATTGCTGCGCACATAGTTCACCACTTCTGCTACCTGTGCGTCGTCCAGTCGATGGGCAAAGCCAGGCATGCCATGCAGGCCATTCATGACCACACCCACCGGATACGCAGCTGCAGCCAGCTTTTCATTGCCCGCCAGTGCAGGGTAAAAACCCACCTCGGCAGCACCTTGCCCCTGGGGCATGTGGCAGCCCTGGCAAATGGCCTGGTAGATCTTTTCCCCATCACGCTGGGTGTTCAGGCGACGGTCGCTGGAAAAGCCCGCCTTGAGGGCTTCAACCTGTGTGTCAGCAATCGCCAGTACCTCGGCAGCAGTGCCTGTCACAGGCCCTGCGAAAGCGGACAGACTGGCCATGCTTGCCAGCACCACTACGGCCACAGACAGACCACGGTGCAACTTCTTTGTGCTCATAGCGTTCGTTCCTTTCAAGTGGCCTGACTCAGACATTCACGGCCTTGGCGTGCAGGCGCTGCACAGCGTCGAGGGCAGACAGCACGGCACCTTCCTGCCATGCGGGAATGAAGGAGATATGCTCGCCAGCCAGCACCAGACGGTTGTCAATCTGCGCCATGTTGTCGTAGTGCTGCGCGCGCAGGTTGTCGTTCCATGCGCCATAGCAGCCCTGAGTCCAGGGTGTGCGGTGCCATGCCACAGACACGCCGTTCAGGAATTCCTGCTTGTACTGCGGGTGAATCTGGCTACCCCACTCCAGGGCCAGACGGACCCGCTCCTTGGGCGTCAGCGAAGCCAAGCGATAGGCATTGGTGTTGTCAAAGGCATATGCCCCCAGCAGCACAGCAGGGCCGGGCTTCATATAGTCGTTGGATGGGTAGGAAATCTGCTGAATCGGCAGGTCCGTCGAGGTAATGCCACCGTAGATGCGCTCATCCTCTTCCCAGAAGCGTCGCTTGAATTCCAGACCCACCTTGACCGAACTGCCGTATGGCAAGGCCTCAATGGCGGCGCGCATCTTGTCACCCACCTGAATGTCCATCTGCGCCAGGATAGAAGCAGGAATCGTGCAGACGCACCAGTCCGCAGTCACCTGCTGCTGTACGCCATTGCGGGTATAGCTCACGGTGACGGACTTTTCATCCTGTGCAATCTTGCTCACCTTGGCGTTGTACTGAATCGCCTTGCCCAGATCCTTGGCCATGGCCTGAGGCAGCATGTCCATGCCGCCCTTGGGCTGGAAAATGGTGCTGTGGAATTCCGTCAGGTTGCCCGAACCGATCTGCCCCCACAGGTTGGACTGCAGCACTTCACTCACACCAATGGGCTGCGATGCCTTGGCACGTGGCATCAGACCGCCACCATGGTCCACATCAAAGCCGCGGTATTCGCTGGTGTGCAGGCTGGCCACATAGCGATAGTCCTTATCCAGCGCTCCTGTGCTCTTCAGGCTGGCCAGCAGCTTTTCTGCATCTTCCTTGCTGATGACCGTATCCAGAGCGCCTTGGTTGACCGCCTTGGCCAGCAGCTCGGCCGTGTGTCCACGGTAGTCCGTTGCGATATGACGAAAGCGCTGTGGCTTGCCACCAAAAGCCTTGCTGTTGTGCACATAGGCGTTGTGATTGACCTGGTTGAACACATCCAGCTCAATGCCATAGCGACGGTACAGATCCATCATGGCATGGTGGTTGTGGGGCACACGCCAGGGCCCTGGGTTCAGATAATTCCCCTTGGCAAAGCCAACGGTCTGGGTCGTGCCATCCAGCTCGGTAAAAGTGTCACCGCCACGCAGTGTCCAAGCACGGCCACCAGCGCGATTCTGGTATTCCAGCACTGTGACCTTGTAACCCGCATTGCGCAGCTCAATGGCGGCCAGCATGCCTGCCAGGCCAGCACCCAGCACCACTACGGATGCGCCAGGCTTGGCCTTGCTGAGCTTGATGGGGCCGGAATACGAAGATTCAGCGGCATGGCCCAGAGTCCCCATGGCGGAGTACATGGCTGCGCCACCTGCCATATGGCCAATCATGGTGAGGAGTTTTCGCCGTGTCAGTGGTGTTTTTTCTTCTGGCATAGAACAGAGCTTTCGGTTTTCGACACGCGAACTACCGCATGTCTTGACCATTTATCGCAACAGTCGTGCCAGCTTGTGCACTGTCGGCATCTATCCTCTAGGCTCTAGGCTCTAGGCTCTAGGCATCAGCATTCACAGAAACATCTGCACCAAAATGCACTGAACCGCATCAGGCAATGCCCTAATGTGCACGCACTAACGCCGAGAAATGGTGCACGACACATGTGTGTGAAAAAAAGGCCTGCATCTGCAGGCCTTGTGGAGCGCATGTGAGGCAACGCAGCGTGCGTTAATCGATTTTTGCGCCCGACTCATCCACCACTTTTTTCCAGTGCGCCAGCTCTGCAGGCAAGCTGGCTGCAAAGCTTTGCGGGTTGGACTGCACGGGCTCCGCACCCAGCGTCTTCAGGCGCTCCTGCATGGCGGGGGTAGCCAGCACGCGAGAGATCTCGGTATAGACCTTGTCGATGATGGGCTGGGGTGTGCCTGCAGGGGCAAACAGGCCGTACCAGGACGTCACGGCCAGATCCTTCAGCACAGGAATTTCAGGTGCCAGCGGTGTCGGCTTGTCCGACGCCACACCCAGCACACGCAGCTTGCCGCTGCTCACGAACGGCATGACGCCGGGGAAGCTGCCAAAGGTCACGGGCAGCTGACCAGCCACCACATCGGTCGCTGCCGCTGCAGCCCCCTTGTAGGGCACATGCAGCATTTCCACGCCCTTTTGCTTCTTGAGCATCTCGCCCAGCAAGTGATTCAGCGTGCCATTGCCGGCCGAGGCGTATTCCACCTTATAGGGATTGGCTTTGGCATAGGCCACCAGCTCGTCGAAGGTCGTGGCAGGAAACTGTGGATTGACCACCAGCAGATACGGCGCCACAGCCAGCTGCATCACGGGGGTGAAGTCTTTGATGGGGTCAAACCCCGTGCGCGAATACAGCGCAGGGTTGATGGTGTGTGCGCTTTGCGCCGTCACCAGAAAGGTATAACCATCGGGCGCGCTGCGTGCTACCTGGCCCGTTCCCACGTTACCGTTGGCACCCGCACGGTTTTCCACGATCACGGGCTGGCCCAGCGAGTTTTCCAGGCTTTGCGCTACGGCACGCGCAATCACGTCATTGGCACCGCCGGGGTTTTGTGGCACCACAAAGGTAATGGGCTTGGTGGGCCAGCTGTCCTGCGCCCAGGCGGCAGGTGCAGCCATAGAGACCACGCTGGCAACGGCCAGCGCCAAAGCATGGCGGCGAGAAAAAGCGGAATGCACAGGCATCACAACTCCAAGTACGTCAATGGGGTGGTTCAACCGTCAGCACTGGAGATGCAGCCATACGCCTAAGCACAGCCACCACATTGACAACGCAGTGCTCACGGAAATTCAAGGCGAACTTGCTGCTTGTGGCTTGCAAGGGGATTGCGCAGGCGTGTGGCCCAGGCTGCGCAATGACAAGACCGCTGGCGCGAGGGTGTTCGCAGGCAGCAGGCTTGGAAGAAGATGGGGGGAATCATAGGCAAGCCACCCGCTGCCCCATAGCAAAACAGAGGTGTCTGCCAGTGTTCTGTCAGACTCCGGGCTGTTCAGCGCCCGTTCAGCACTGCGACGGCCTCATCACGCAGCAGGCCTTCTTCTACGCGCACCGCAGGTTGTGCAGGCTCCAGCACCTCAGCGCAGCGTGCAGGCAGAACCGGCCCTCCCAGAGCGTCACCAATATCTTGCGTGCTGGCTGCAAACACCACACGTTTGATCCCCGCCCAGAACATGGCACCGCTGCACATAGCGCAGGGTTCACCGCTGGCAAATACGACTGCTCCATGCAGACGCTCTGGGCCGAACCGCTGCGTAGCCTCTCGTACGAGGACCACTTCGGCATGGGCTGTGCAGTCACCCGTGCTGTTTTGCCGGTTGGGTGAGGTGTGCAGGATCTCACCCTCAGACGACACCAGTGTTGCTCCAAACGGTGTATCGCCAACTGCACGGGCCTGGCGTGCGGCCTCCATCGCCAGTTGCATGGCCTGCACTTCTGTTGCAGTGAATGACATGGGCATCTCCTTGTTCATACCCACCAGCAACGCTGGTGGATGGGGCTACAACAACACCAACCCTGGCGGCAAGCTGTCGCCCAGGCTGCGTTGCTGGTCTTGGGCATCCATCTGTACCACGCGCTCCACCAACTCCAGCCAGCGCTGTGGCGCACCGGCTGCACGCATTTTGTCCAGCACCTGCTGGCGCACGCTGTCGGGAAAGTCACGCGCTACGTCGCCCGTCATGCGGATGATCTGCACGGCAGCAAACATGGCGGTTTCGTTTTTGCGCCAATCTTGCGCCAATGTGGCGTCGAGAAACTCCTGCGCAGCCGAAGGTGGCATCACCAGGTGCGCATTCGCGGCCAGAGACTGGCGGGCTGCCAGGCGGCCCAGTGCCCACCAGGTCTGTACGGATTCATCCGGTCGCTGGAGGCGCTGCAGCATCCACTGCCCCATCTCCTGCCGGTACTGCCAGGGCACGGCTTCCATGGCAGCAAACAGGCGCAGCATGTCGTCATAGCTGCCATGACTGCTCTTGCCTCCGTTGCGCACCGTGGCCTGCTGCACGGTCTTTTGCATGGCGGCAGCCACGGCTTCCAGCACCTGCATCTGCTGTGCTTCGTTCAGGCCTGCCGCCACACGGCGCCAGAACACCCACCATTCCGTCCAGCTGGCAGTGTCCCGGGCGTGTCCCAGCCCCTGCGCATACAAAGCCCAGACCTGCTGCATGCGCCAGCTGTCCAGCTCCGCCCCCACGCCGGGGCGCAAGCACCAGCCTGCAAGGTTGAACCACACGCGCTCATGGTCGGCCGTGCGGCGGCGGCGCCTGGCACGGGCCAGCAAAGTATCAAACAGTGCGCGCAGCAGCGCCACATTCCAGCTGTCCCGCGCGCCCAACACTTTTTCGAGCGACTGGCGCAGCTGGCGCACGTCCTTGGACGTGACATCCTTGGCCTGGGTGCCAAAGATGCGCTCTATCAGCGCCACCGCTTCAGGCAGTTTGCTGCTTGCAGGTTGCAAGCCTTTTTGGCTTTCAGCGCTTGCTGCATCTGCGCTGACAGCTATGTTTTCTGTTGCAGCATTGCCCACCGCGCCACGCACACTGAACGGCAGCAGCCATGATTGCGCCGCATCGGCCACGCCCTCCACCACACGCACGCAGCGCACCTCCAGCGTGCCGACTTCGGTCATGCAGGCCTGCAACTGCACCTCGACCTGCGCCAGCGCCTTGCCTTCGGGCGCAGGCAGCACGGTGGACAGCGCAGGCAGCTCCACCCAGCCTTCGCCTTGCAGCGGCAACAGCTGCCCCGCCTGCGCAGCCAGCTGGCTGCTATTGGCCAGCAGCACAAAGCGCACGGCCTGCCCCAGCCTGAGCGCAAAGCGCCGACCCGTCAGCACCATGCGCACGCCTTCTTCCGTGCCTTTGGGCAGCAGGCAGACCAGCTGCGGCGCTGCCTCCTTTTTGCCGGGCAGCAGCAGCCAGTAGCTGCGGGCCGAACCTCCGCCAATCGTTGGAACTATCGAAGGTATAGCTGTCAGCGCTTTTCCTGCCTTTTCTAGCGCCTGATTTTGTTCTGAAACTTGCCGGGCCTGTTCACGCGCCAGGCCATAGGCCGCAGCACCGCGTGCCACGGCCCAGTCCGGGTGCGGGTTATGCAGCACACGCACGGGGCTGCCCCGCCAGTCGCAGAGCTGCTGCGTCAGGCGCTGCACCAGCGCATGCGCATGGAACACGCCGCCATTGAGCAGCACGGTATCTGGCAGTGCCTCACCCGCATGCTGGCGCAGAAACTGCGCGAGATGGCGCGAAATGGCCGCATCCGCCGGATACGGCAGGCCAAAGCCGCGCAGCGCGCTCTGGCGCTTGATCGGCACATCCGTCAGCGCCACTTGCGGCAGAAACCCCTGCACCACCCACTGCTGCACCTGTTCCCGCGTGAGCGTGGCGGACTTGGTGCCGCCCAGCAGCTTGCTGCCGCTGCCCAGCAGCGTGACCGTGACTTGCTCGGGTGCATCCTGCGCCAGCAGCTGCTCCTTGGCCATACGGCAGCGCTGCACCAGCTGCGCAAAGCGCGCGGCGGTGAGCTTCTGGCCTTCTCCTGTCAGCTGTTGCTCCAGCTGGTGGGCCAGCGCCAGATCCATGTTGTCGCCGCCGAGCATCAAGTGTTCACCCACGGCTGTGCGCGTAAGGGTCGGCAGGCCGCCACCTGCCGCAGGCTCCACGCGAATCAGCGTCAAATCCGTCGTGCCGCCGCCCACGTCCACCACCAGCACCAGACGGCTGGCTGCCAGCTGCTGCGCAAGCTGCTCGCCCTGCAGCACCAGCCAGTCGTGAAAGGCTGCCTTGGGCTCTTCCAGCAGCTGGACGCGCTCCAGGCCTGCGAGCTTCGCAGCCTCCAGCGTCAGCGCACGTGCGCCTTCGTCAAATGAAGCGGGCACGGTGAGCACCACCACCTGTGCATGCAGCGGCGCGGCGGGGTGTGCTCTGTCCCATGTGGTCTTGATGTGTGCGAGGTAGGAGGCCGATGCCGCCAGCGGTGAGATCTTGGCCACATCGTCCCCTGCCCCCCAGGGCAGGATGGCGGCCGTGCGGTCAACGCCTGCATGTGAAAGCCAGCTTTTGGCACTGACCACCAGCCGGCTGGGCACTGCCGCGCCCAGTTCACGGGCCCAGCGGCCGATCACGGCTGGGGCTTGCTCACTCGCCCCCTGCGCCACCCACGGCTGCTGCCAGGCATCGCCCAGCTCACCCGGCGCCGCCTGGTAGCGCACCGAGGGCAGCAGCGCCTCTTGACGCACTTCCGTAGCAGAGATGCGCTGTGGCACCTGCAGCAAGGCAATGTCCAGCACCTGCCCGCCAATCGGCACACTGGCCACCACCGTGTGGCTGGTACCAAGGTCAATGCCGATGATGAATTGCGGTGCAGACGGATGCATGAAGTCTCAAAAACAAACCAAAAAGTGGCGCGATCGTAGCAAGAGTACCCCAGCTTGGTGCAGTGCATACAGAGACCCCAAGACCGCTCGTCGCTACATAAACAAGTGCAACAACTTGGCATGCTAATTGCCAAGTGAGGCATACGACCGTTGGTCGCATCTGTTATCGCTTCATATCGCTATGCATAAGACCTCTCGCATCACCCTGGCTGCTCTGGCCCTGACCGGCTGCTGCACCGCACTGGCCCAAAGCAATGTCGCCATCTATGGTCGTATCAATACGTCGATTGAGCACCAGAAGGTCGGAGATCGCTCCGTCACTGCCATGGTCAACAACAACTCGCGCATCGGATTTATCGGGCGCGAAGACCTGGGTAACGGTCTCAGAGCCGGATTCAAGCTGGAAGGTGGCTTTCAGTCTGACACAGGTGCAGGCATGCTCAATGGCGGAGGGTTTTCATTTGGCCGCAGCAGCCATGTCTACCTGAGCGGCAACTTCGGCAAAGTGCAGCTGGGCCGTGCTGGCGGCAGCTCGTACGACTATGTTGCGGACTATGGTGTACTGGACGAGCCCAACCACGACACTGGTACAGTCTCCGACGCACTCTACTACGGCGTGACGCGAGGGACTAATGGCATCTCTTACAGCACGCCCAATATCGCAGGTCTGATCGTAGAAGCTGCGCTTTCCATGCACGAGAAAGATCCGAGCAGTGACATGAAGAACAGCGTGGACCTGTCAGCCATCTGGGGACGTGGCAACTGGAACTTCGGTGCAGGCTACACCAAGCGCGGTGAACGCAACCAGTGGGGCCTGCGTGCTTCGTACACCTATGAAGCCTTCGAGATTGGTGCCTATATCCAGCGCGCAGACGACCCCGTTTCTGGCTCGGTCTGCAACCGCGCGACGGGTGGCTGCGGTACACGCAACTCAGGGCGTGTCAACACCATGTACACCACAGGCCCCTCGCAGTTCGTGATTGGTTATGGCTGGGCCGGTAGCTGGAGTGAGCAGCGTGACAGTGATGCCAAGCAAATCATGCTCGGCTACAACTACCACCTGAGCAAGCGCACCAAGGTCTACGCCCTGTTCACCAAGTACGACAACGCAAAAAACGCGAAGTACGGCTACAGCTTTAACGGTGGCGTCGGCTACGGCCAGGATGCCCGCAGTCTCGGCGTTGGCCTGCGCCATGCGTTTTAAAAGCTGACCGCTTCACGTCGTTGCATGCTGTACAGCAGAAAGCTTCCAGTGTTTGCAGCGCCGGAAGCTTTTTACTCGTGCATGCTGAAAAACCTTGACCCCAGAACCTAAAGCCACGCAATCCACAGTGCCGACAGCAGCAGGCAGATCAGCGCCACGGGCAGACCCGCCTTGGCAAAGTCCATGAACGAGATGTTCACGCCGCTGGCCTTGGCCTGCTCCACCACCACAATGCCGGCCAGGCTGCCAAAAATCACCATATTGCTGGAAAAGCCCGTGCCCAGGGCCAGTGCGGCGCACAGCGCATCCGAGTTCGCGCCTGCCTGAAGGTAAGGAACCAGCAGCATCACGGCGGGGTTGTTGCCCACGATATTGCTCAGCACCGCGCTGGTCCAGAACAAAGACTGCGGTGCATCCAGATTCACACCCATGTGCTTCAGATCACCCAGCACCTGCTGCGGCAGGCCCGTGGCCGCCATGGCGGCATTCACCACAAACAGGCCCATGATGAGCAGCAGCAAATTGCCATCGACTTCCTGGAGCACATCGCTGGAGGCAATACTGCGGTTCACCAGCAAGATGCCGGCTGCACCCAGCGCCACAATTTCCTGGGGCCAGATATCAAGCACAAACAGCACCACCGTCACTGCCATCACCAGCGCAGCCTTGAGTGTTTCTGTCACATTCAGCACTACAGGGGTAGCCTGCGCGGCGGCTGGTGCCGAGGCTGCCTGCTGCGGCAAAGTCCAGCGCCCGCGATACAGCCAGGCCACCACACCCCAGACGATCACCAGCGAGCCCAGTGCAGGCACACCCGCAAGCTTGAGCAATTCCACAAACGACACATCCAGCGCCTGCGCGGCGATCATGTTCTGCGGACTGCCAATCATGGTGCCCACCGAGCCTGCATTGGCCGCAAAGCAAAAGGCCAGCAGAAAAGGAATCGGATTCAGCCCCCGCGCCAGCGTGATAGACACCAGCAGCGGCGTCATGGCCACCACCACCACATCATTGGTCAACATGGACGACAGCACGCCACTGACCAGCACAAACACGGCCAGCAGCTTGGCCGGACTGATGGGCAGCAAAGCCACCTTCTGCGCCGTCCACGCATAAAAGCCCGAGACCGCAAATGCGCCAGAAATCACCATCAGCCCGAACAGCAGCCCCAGCGTCTTGTAATCCATGGCCTGCCACGCTGCCTGCGCCGAAATACTGCCCAGCGCCATCATGGCCAGCGCTCCCACCACCGCCGCGCCGGTGCGGTCTATCTTGAAGCCCGGCAGCTTGCCAAAGCCCATGGCGATATAGACCAGAATAAAAATCAGCAGCGTCACGTTCATAGCTTGTTTCTTATGTGATGTGTGTTCCAGAAGCATGCAACCTAGCTGCAGCCCGCACCTGCCAGCCAGCTGAGGGCAGACATACCTGTGCCACGAGGTCACACCTCATCAAGGCAGTTTGGAGACAGCCTCTGCGCCAGCGCCTGCCACATAGGGCAGCTGCCCGATGCCATCAATACAGAACTGCACCCCCATGCAGATCAGCAAAAAGCCCATTACCCGTGACATGGCATCAATACCGTGCGGGCCCATCTTGACCACGATGCGAGGCGCTGCCCGCAGACAGGCCCAGAAAATCACACCCAGCATCACGGCCACCACCACAGGTGCCAGCCACCACACCCATGCGGCATATTCCGCACGTACCTGCTGCATTTGAGAAGACGCGCTAAGCACCATCGCCATGCTGCCCGGCCCGGCGGTTCCGGGCAGTGCCAGGGGCACAAAGGCAATATTGGCCAGCTGCGGCTGCTCCGCACCTGCACCAGAGTCTGCATCCGGCTTCGGAAACAGCATGCTGAAGCCGATGAATGCAATGATCAGTCCGCCTGCAATACGAATTCCCGGCATGGAAATATCCAGCGCATGGATCAGCGTGTGGCCGATGTAATAGGTGACCAGCAAAATGCCGACCACATAACAGGCCGCCTGGAAGATTTGCCGGTTTTTCTCCTGTCGCGGCAAGTGCTTGCCCATGGTGACCAGCAAGGTCATCGAGGTCATGGGGTTGGCCATTGGCAGCATCACAGCCATGCCCGTCCCTACCAGCTTGAAAAATTCAACCACCTCCAGCATGCAAGCACCTTCACTCTGTCAACACATTTGAAAAAAACACCTTGAACTGCCCCTGCCCTGCTCAACGCACGGGCAAGTTCTCAGCTGATGGCGAGGGCGCCGCTGCATCGCGCTGGACGTACAAAGTCTGCGTCGGATACGCAAAATCCGCCCCATGCTTTTGCACAATCTCGATGATCTGCAGATACACCTCCTGCTGAATGCCCAGCCACTCGGCCCACTTGGTGGTCTTGGTAAAGCAGTACACCATGACGTTCAGCGAAGAATCCGCAAACGCATCGAAGTACACGAGGATGGTCTGTGTCTGATCAATGTCCGGGTGATGGCGCAGCATCTGGTCAATGTCCTGCACGATAGCCCGCACCTTGCCCGCATCTTCATAGCGCAGACCAATTTCGGTGCTGATGCGGCGGTTGGTCATGCGGCCCGGGTTTTCCACGCTGATGGAAGAAAACAGCGAGTTCGGCACGTACAGCGGCCGGTTGTCAAACGTCATGATCTTGGTGAGCCGCCAGCCAATTTCCACCACCGTGCCTTCAATCTGGCGGTCGGGCGAGGAGATCCAGTCACCAATATTGAACTGGCGGTCAAAGTACAGCATGGTGCCGGAAAAGACATTGCTCAGAATGTCCTTGCTGGCCATGCCGATGGCAATACCGCCAATGCCACCAAAGGCCAGCAAACCAGACATGCTGAGCCCAAAGCGCTCCCCAAAAAAGAGCAGCATGATGATGAAGATGCCAAACTTCATCACCCGCCCGATCATGTGGGCCGAGGTTGGGTCACGGCCCTTGCTGATCTGCTTGTTCTCCAGCCGGTTAATCAGCATGGACAGCTGGTACATGAACAGACCGACGATGAGGATGACCGTGACCACATCCACAGCGCCGGGGGAAATCCAGTTGAGCTGATAGTCCACGATGGCCATGCGCACATAGTGCCGCGCAACGCCCAGCGCGCAAAACATGAAAGACAGCTGCACCGCATGCACGATGATGCTGCGTGACCAGCTGCGGCGGCGACGCTCCAGCCAGCTGAGGCTGAGGGCCGCGAGCAGGCACACCAGCAACAATCCAGCCCCAAACAGGTATTGACCCAAGCTTGCGTGGTCTTCCACCTTGTCTCCTCAAAGGCCGAGCACAGGCAGGTTCGGCATCTGCAAGCGCAGGTACAGCACCTGCCGGGGCATTATAGAAATTGCAGCACCAGCGACTGCGTAGGAGAGGCGGCACGCCCAAGCAATGCGGTATGCATCAGGGCATTCCCTTGGTCATACGCAGACTGCATGACGTTCTTCCATTTCATCGTTATGCCCTGACAGCTAATTGCTTGATAGTTGACGCAATCGTTTGACGATGTGTGCATCTTCGTGCTCAAGCCGTCCCTGCTGGGAGACACAAGAGACGGCACGAAGATTGCATGACCATGCCATAACAAGGAGTCCTCTATGCGTCAGTTTTCCGCCCGTATAACTTTGGCATGCGCTGCAGTCATGGCAGCCTTTGGTGCACAGGCACAGTCTCCCGCCACGCTGGACAAGATCCAGCAGCAAGGCAAGGTGGTGATTGGTGTGCGCGAAAGCTCAGCCCCCATGGCCTATGCACTGGGCGGCAACCACAAGTTCGTCGGCTACCACGTGGAGCTGTGCGAGAAGGTGCTGGCCAAAGTCGTTCCTCAGGCCAAGATTGAATACATGGCCATGACAGCGCAGAACACCCTACCGCTGGTGCAGAACGGCACGGTGGATCTGGGCTGTGGCCCCACCACCAACAACATGGGCCGCCAGAAGCAGGTGGCGTTTTCCGTCACCACCTATGTGAGCGAAGTACGCATGGCCGTGCCTGCGGACTCACCTATCACCTCCTTCAAGCAGCTGGATGGCAAAACTCTGGCCGCCTCGGCTGGCACCACGGCGGTGCAGCTGCTGCGCAAATATGCCAAGGACAACAACGTCGAGCTGCCTCTGCAACTGGGCAAGGACCACTTTGAAAGCTTCATGCTGCTGGAAGCCGGCCGTGCCGAAGCCTTTGTGCTGGATGACAACCTGCTCGCAGGCGTGATTGCCAACTCCAAGAATCCCGATGGCTACAAGATCGTGGGTGAAGTGCTCGGTGCAGAACCGATTGCGCTGGTGATGCGCAAGGATGACCCGGCCTTCAAGCAAGCCGTGGATGCGGCGCTGATAGAGATGATGAAGTCCGGCGAAGTGGCCAGCATCTACGACAAATGGTTCATGCAGCCCATCCCACCCAAGGACAAGCCTCTAAACCTGCCCATGGGCGAAACCCTGAAGCAATTGCTGCAAGAGCCCAACGACAAGCCACTGGAGGCTTACACCTCCTGATGACTGCCGTGCAGACCGCGGATGCACGCGGCGGTCTGCAGACAGACTCTGTGTGATGGGAATGCCACGGAAAGGATGTTTGCATGATGGATCGTCGTGATTTTGTTCTCGCCAGCATGGCGGCGCTGGGACTCAGCCAGACATGGGCGCAGGCGCAGTGGCCACAAAAGCCCGTGCGCGTCGTCATCCCCTACACCGCAGGAGGGGTGACTGACAGCGTGGGCCGCAAGCTGCTGGAGCAGATGGGCCAGGCTCTGGGCCAGAACTTCATGGCAGAAAACAAAGGTGGTGCTGGCGGCACGGTCGGCATGGCAGAAGTAGCCAAAGCCCCGGCCGATGGCTATACGCTGGCGCTGAGCGCCATCAGCCCGCTGACGCTGTCACCGCATCTGATGAAACTGCCATACGACCCGTTCAAGGACATTGTGGCCGTCGCGCCCATGATGTATTCACCGGTCTATGTGCTGGGCACCACGGCCTTCAGCGGCAAGAGCTGGGATGACCTGATTGCCCAGGCGAAAGCAAAGCCCGGCAGCATCCGGATTGCGACCTCTGGTGTGGGCTCGGTAGGCCACATCATGGTGGAGCAGATTCAGGCGCAGACAGGTGTCGAACTGGTGCACGTGCCCTACAAGGGAGTAAGCCAGGTGGTCACAGATGCTGCTGGCGCGCACTTTGAAGTCATGCTGGGCAACCCTTTCCCCACTATCAATGCACTGATTGAGCAGGGCAAGCTGCAGGTACTTGCCACCACAGGCCCGCAGCGTGCACCCAACCAGCTACAGGTACCGACGCTGGCTGAACTGGGTGTGCCACAGGCCAATCTCACCTCCATGTTTGGCTTCATGGCTCCGGCAGGCACGCCTGAAGCCATTCTCGAGCAGATCAAGCAACTGGTGCAGACCCACATCCGCACGCCAGACATTCAGGCCATCCTGCAGTCCACTGACAATATCGCGCTCTTTCAAAGCAGAGAGGAGTTTGCCGACCTGCTGCGCAAGGAAAGTGCCAACAACGCCGCGATCATTGAAAAAGCAGGGATTCGCATGTAAGCCGCGCAGAGCTGGCCTCCCGCCTCAAAGAAGCTGCCAAGGCTACTTCTTTATGCCCGTCTATCCTTGCTGTCCTATCCCTGCTGTGCTTGCGCCATGAAGCTGGCTGCAGCTTCTTTGAGCCAGTCACGAAAGACCTGCAGCGGTGGATAGTCCGTGCGACTGCTAGGCCAGGCCAGGTAATAGCGCTCTGCACTTTCCATCTCAGGGCAGCCAGGCAGGGCATGGACCAGATCACCGTTTGCGAGTTCGCGCTCAATCAGAAACTTGGGCAGCAAGGCAATCCCGACCCCAGCCGTTGCAGCCTGCGCAGCCGTCGCAAACTGGTCCAGCAGCATGCCTGGGGTTTCTGCCACACGACAGCCCTGGTGCTCAAACCAGCGACGCCACGCATCCGGGCGCGATGCAAGATGTAGCAGCGGTGCCTTGATCAGGTCCCGTGGCTGGGAAAACTGGTGCTGCGCCCACATTGCTGCGCTGCAGGCTGGCACCACGGTTTCACTCATCAGAAACGCCAGCTCTGCACCAGGCCAGTGCGGCTGACCAAAGTGGATGGCCGCATCCACGGCTTCCAATTGAAAGTCAAACTGCGACAAGCGCGTGGTGAGATTAATGGTGATGCCCGGTTGCTCCGAAAAGAACTGCGGCAGGCGCGGCGCCAGCCACCGTGTACCAAAGGTCGGCAAGATGGCCAGGTTGAGCTGGCCACCTTGTGGGTTGGTCCGAAAGCTCAGCGTGGCATTCGCAATGCGCATGAGTGAGCCACGTATTTCCTGCGCATAGGCCTGACCGGCTGCCGTCAGCCGCACCGTCTGGCGTTCGCGCACAAAAAGCTCTGCCCCAAGACGATCTTCCAGTGCCCGTATCTGGCGACTGACCGCACTTTGCGTGAGATGCAGCTCTGCGGCAGCGGCCGTAAAGCTCTGGTGTCTGGCTGCAGCTTCGAACGCGCACAGCAAGGACATGGGGGGCAGAAAACGTCGAGACAAAGACATGCGTGTCAAACCAAGAGAGCCAGGCCACGGTCATTCCAAAATCGTATGACCTGAGCACACGATTATCGTTTGACCGAGCACTGACCAGCACGCAATATGCATAGCAAATATCTGGTGATAACCCTGCGCATATGCGCTGTCAGCACCAGATTTTTTTCTTGCCCCCTGTTTTGCACTTACAGCCATGAGTCACACCCAGCCCCATTCCGGTTTCGTCTCCAGCAACGATATTCGCACCCGCTTCTCACGCGCCATGTCTGACATGTACCGCAAGGAAGTTCCCCAATACGGCACCCTGGTAGAACTGGTGGCTGACATCAACGCACAGGCGCTGCAGGCAGACCCTGCACTGCACGCACAGCTTTCACGCACTGGTGAGCTTGAGCGCCTGGATGTGGAGCGCCATGGCGCCATCCGAGTCGGTACAGCCCAGGAACTGTCCACACTGCGCCGCCTGTTTGCCGTCATGGGCATGGAGGCTGTGGGCTACTACGACCTTTCCGTCGCAGGTGTGCCGGTGCACTCCACAGCATTTCGTCCCGTCAAGGATGAAGACCTGCTAGCCAATCCGTTCCGTGTCTTTACCTCGCTGCTACGTCTGGAGCTGATTCAGGACCCCGCACTGCGTGCACAGGCACAGGAGATTCTGGCGCGCCGCAATATCTTCACGCCACGCTTGCTGGAGCTGATTGCACAGGCCGAGCGCGATGGCGGTCTGAACGATGCAGATACAGACAGTTTTGTGCAGGAAGCGCTGGAAACCTTCCGCTGGCACAGCGAAGCCACGGTGGACGCAGCCACCTACACGGCCCTGCAGCAGGCGCACCGCCTGATTGCCGACGTGGTGTGCTTCAAAGGCCCGCACATCAACCACCTGACACCACGCACGCTGGACATTGACGCTGCACAGGCAGGCATGCCCGCACGCGGCATGGATGCCAAGGATGTGGTGGAAGGCCCTCCGCGCCGCAACTGCCCCATCCTGCTGCGCCAGACCAGTTTCAAGGCGCTCAAGGAAAGCATCCGCTTTACCGATACGCAAGGCGATGCACTGGGCGCCCACACCGCCCGCTTTGGTGAAATTGAGCAGCGCGGCGTAGCGCTGACACGCAAGGGCCGCGCCCTGTACGACACGCTGCTGGCACAGGTGCGCAGCATGGACAACGCGGGCAGCGCCGCCAGCGACTACACGGAGCGCCTGCAGGCCGCATTTGCCCAGTTCCCGGATGACCACACTACGTTGCGCCAGCTAGGCCTGGCTTTCTACCGCTACAGCATCAGCGGCCCTGCCTCCAACAACCATGCCGGCGCAGATCTGGAAACCTTAATTGCTCAGGGCGTAGTACAGGCAGAGCCCATTACCTATGAAGACTTTCTGCCCGTGAGTGCGGCTGGCATCTTCCAGTCCAACCTCGGTGGCGACGAGCAGAAGCACTACCAGGCGAATGCCGCACAGCAAGCCTTTGAAGCAGCACTGGGCGGCAGCGTGCACGATGAAATTGCCCTGTATGAAGCCGCACAGCAGCGTTCGCTGCACAAGGTCTGCGAAGCACTGGGACTGGCGGTGAACGCATGAGCACCTGGACACCACAGGCCATTGAACAGGCTTTGCTGCCTATCGTGGGCCGCCATGGCTTGCTGATGGGGGATGACACCGTCAGCTACGAGCACGGCGCACGCTACGGTCAGGGTAAGGCCCTGTGTGTAGTGCGCCCCGCCACCACAGAGGAAGTACAGGAAGTCGTGCGCTGGTGCGCGGCTCACCATATTCCACTGGTTCCACAGGGGGCCAACACGGGACTGGTCGGCGCCAGCACCCCGGATGGCAGCGCTACACAGGTGGTGCTCTCTACCAGCCGTCTGCGCCAGCGCTGCGACATTGATGCTGCCAACCGCAGTGTGACCGTCGATGCGGGCATGACGCTGCAGGAACTTAACGAAAAGCTGGAACCACTGGGTCTGTGGTTTCCCGTGGATCTGGGGGCCAATCCATCCATTGGTGGCATGGTGGCCGCCAACACCGGCGGAACGCGCCTGATCCGCTATGGCGATGTGCGCCACAACGTACTGGGCCTGCAGGCCGTGCTGCTGCACCCACAGGCACAAGTACTGCAGCTAGGTCGTGCACTGCGCAAGGACAACACGGGGCCAGACCTCAAGCAGCTGTTCATCGGCACCTCAGGCGCCGGTGCAGTGATCACCCAGGTTACGCTGGAAGTCCAGCGCAAGCCTCAGCAAAGTGCGACGGCGCTGGTGGTACCTACCTCGGACGAAGCCGTACTGCAGCTGCTGCAGGCGCTGGAGCAGGACCTGGGCGACTACCTCAGCGCCTTTGAAGGCCTGAGCGGCAATGCCATGCAGGCAGCGATTGAGCACGTTCCCCATCTGCGCAACCCGTTTGCGCCAGAGCCTGCACCAGACTTTGCCATCCTGATCGAGCTGGAAGCCCAGAGCAGCAAGACCTACACCGGGCTCGACCTGCAGGAGGCGCTGAACCAGTTTCTGCAGGACCAGTTTGAGCACACCATCTGCAACGCCGTCATTGGCAATGCGGCAGAACTCTGGCATCTGCGCCACAGCATCACCGAAGGTGCACGCGCACTGGGCAAGCCTATTGCCTTTGATGTGAGCGTGCCTCGCTCACGCATCATGGCGTTCTGCCGTGCAGCGCGTGCGGTGGTAGATCAGGACTTTCCGTTCCTGCACGTGGTGGACTTTGGCCATATTGCCGATGGTGGCGTGCACTTCAACGTCATCTGGCGCAACGATGCCGCCCTTGCCTATGACCCAGCACAGGTACAAGCCCTGCGCGATCGCATCTACGCCATGGTGGTGCAGGACTTTGCAGGCAGCTACAGCGCAGAGCATGGCATTGGTCCGCACAACCTTGCCTACTACCAGCAGTACACACCGGCACCCGTGCGCCAGCTGGCACAGGGGGTACGCCAGCTGATGGACCCTGAGCAGCTGTGCGGCACGGTGGACTTTGGCCTGAACGCCACCGTGCACTGAGCAGCACCCAGCTTCACCACACGGCCTGCCATGGTGCATGGCCGCTGTTTTCTGCCCCAGTCTTTGTATGCCCATGACACCTATGCCACTGGCTGACTTCACCCCCATGTTTGCAGAGCCTCAGGGCTCGCCCATTCGTGAACTGTTTCCTTACCTGAGCCGTCCGGGCATGATTTCGCTGGCTGGCGGCTACCCTTCTGCCAGCCTGCTGGATGCACAGGGGCTGGCCATGGCTGCCCAGCAAACCATGCAGCAAGGCAGTACACATTTGCAGTACGGTGCCACCGAAGGGCTGCCCAGCCTGCGCTCAGCGCTGGCCCAGCAGGCCGAGGAACGTGGCATGCAGGCGCGTGCCGAAGACATTCTGGTGACCACCGGCTCACAGCAAGGCTTTGACCTGCTGGTGCGCGTACTGATCTCGCCTGGTGACAGCGTGCTGGTGGAAGTACCCGCCTATCCAGCCACCTTGCAGGCGCTGCGGCTGGCACAGGCTCAGATGCTGTCCATCCCCATGGATGCCCACGGTCTGGACACCGAGGCACTGGCGCAATTGCTGTCCGCACTGCCTGCCAGCCAGCGCCCCAAGCTGCTGTACACCGTGCCCAACTTCTCCAACCCACGTGGCAGCCTGCTGTCGGCCAGCAGACGCACGCAGCTGGTACAGCTGGCGCTGCAATACGGTTTCTGGATTGTGGAAGATGATCCCTATGGCGAGCTGCGTTTTGATGCAGCCGATGGTCTGCCGCTGGCCATGCCTCCATCACTGCATGCCGTGGCCCAAAAGATGCTGGCAGGCAGCAGTGCGCACAATCCCGTGATCTACCTCAGCAGCCTGTCCAAAACCATCGCGCCTGCGCTGCGTATAGGCTGGATGCTGGCAGATGCCAGCATGCTGCGCCGCTGCAGCATTGCCAAGCAGACCAGCGATCTGTGCACCTCTGCGCTGGCCCAGGCGATTGCAGCGGCCTATCTGGCGGGTGGCCGCTATGCCGCCACCGTGGAACGTGCCCGCCGCGAATACCAGCGCCGCATGCAGGCGCTGACAGAAGGCCTGCTGCAACTGCCCGGCCAGCCCATTCGCTGCACCGTCCCTGCAGGCGGCATGTTTGTCTGGGCGCAGCTGGACCCAGCACTGGATGCACAGCGGCTGTTTGATGCCGCCGTGGACAACGGCGTGGTCTATGTACCAGGGAGGGCCTTCTACCCCGATCAGCCGGACGTGCACACGCTGCGCATGTCGTTTGCAGCCCCTGAAGTGCCAGACATTCAGGCCGCCGTGCAGCGCCTGGCGCGCGCCTGCGAAAGCGCCATGCAATCCTGAAAGCCCGATTGCTGAAGGCAACAAAAAAGCCCACGGACCAAGGGCCTGTGGGCTTTGCTGCATGTGGGCAGTGTGCGGTAGCGGCTTATGCGGCGTCTGCGGTTTCTGCGCGCACGTCAAACTCCACCTTCCAGCGCTCTGTGCCGCCCACGGGCACGGCGTTCAGTTCCAGCGTGCCAATGTCGGTCACGCGTGCCTGCAGGGTCACAGGCACGACTTCACCGGGCTGGCGGCCTTCGGCGGGCAGATTGGCTTCAATCTCCTGCAGTTCCACGAGTTCTTCCGGCCCCCAGAAGTCCAGCATGGTGCCCACGGTGTCGCTGCGGCGCACGGACGAGCCAAAGAAGCGCAAACGCACAGGCTCGCCCACGACCAGACCCAGTTGCAGGTCAGGCACGGCCGCTTCGGTGCCTTCTTCCATGCCAAACGGTGCCAGACACAGCGCGGAAATCGGTGGCTCCATGCCGGGGATGGCTGGCATGTTCGATTCCACGCCAATGTAGTACGACTGCGCCGTACCGCCACGGATACGCATGCCACGGCCCGAGCCGTTGATGTAGCCAAAGTAGGCCGCACCACGGGCCACGGCCAGGTCCAGATTCGCACCGTCGAGCAAACGTGCAGGCTCGCAAGCCTCTTCATCGAGCCAGCCGTTGATGACGTCCAGAATGCGCTGCTCAATCTGCGTGGCCTTGAGCACACCGCCGTTGAACAGAATGGCCGTAGGGTGCAGGAAGGTGGAGCCAGGCTCCTGATTGCCTTCCAGACCGGGAATGTTGTCCAGTGCGTTGACCTGGCGGCTCAGGAAGGCCGCCAGATGGCGTGTGACGGCGGCGTCCTGCGCATAGGGCAGGCCCAGCTGCGTCAGACCTGCGCGGGCGCGGGTCTGGGGCTTGTCGCTGACGGCCACCTTGGGGAAGAAGCCTTCGACCAGCATGGCCAGCACTTCGTCGCGCGTGACTTCGGTGCGGATGCTGCCGCCAATCAGCTTGCTGCCACGGCTGGGCACGACCACGGGCACGGACTGCAGGCTGGCGTCAGCCAGCAACTGTTCCTTGGCCGCGCGGCAGCCATGTGCCAGCGCGCGGGTCTGCCAGGCGTCCAGCTGTTTGCCTTCTTGCGCCAGCTTGCGCGCCACGCCATAGGCCAGCGCCAGGTCCATGTTGTCGCCGCCGAGCAGAATGTGCTCGCCCACGGCAATGCGCTGCAGCTCGAGGTTGCCATCGCGCTCCAGCACGGCGATCAGCGAGAGGTCGGTCGTACCACCGCCCACGTCCACCACCAGGATGATGTCGCCATGCTTGACCTGCTTGCGCCATGCGCCGTTGCTGGCCTGAATCCAGCTGTACAGCGCTGCCTGGGGCTCTTCCAGCAGTGTCAACTGCTTGAAGCCCGCCGCGCGGCAGGCCTCGGCCGTCAGCTCGCGTGCAGCAGGGTCAAACGATGCGGGAATGGTGACGGTGATGTCCTGCTGGTCAAACGGCGCTTCCGGATGGGCCTGTTCCCAGGCCCAGCGCAGGTGCTCCAGATAGCGAATCGACGCGGTCAGCGGCGAGATGCGACTGACTTCCGCGGGCGCATCGGCTGGCAGCAAGGGGCTGCGGCGGTCCACGCCGGGGTGGCACAGCCAGCTCTTGGCGCTGCTGACCAGGCGAATGGGCGTGGCCGCACCACGGCTGCGCGCGAATTCACCCACGATAAAGTCCTGCTGCACCTGGCCGGGCAGCGTGCGTTCAGCCTCGGTCAGCTCGCTCTCGTGCGGCAGGTACAGAAACGATGGCAGCAGCGGCAAAGCCTGTACGCTGGCAGGCGCGGTGAGCTGGGGAATCTCCAGCACCTGCTGCACGACCTTTTCACCGTCGCTGGCGGCCTTGTCCACAAAGGACAGGGCGCAGTGGGTGGTACCCAGGTCAATACCAATGCTGAATTTCGCGCCATTTTGGCCTTCAGCGCCCGTAGATACGGTGCTGGCAGCTACAGAATTTTCAGCAAACGCGGCTTTCTGGCCCGACTGTGCAATGGATGCAAACACGCTCATGGCTTACAGCTCCACTTCTGCCTGGGCAATGACCTTGGCGGCCCGGCTGTCAGTGAGCTGGGGCAGCTTCACTTCAGTGACCTGCCAGCCGCGATGGCCCAGCGTGCCGGTAAAGGGCGCCTGCCCCACCACATTGCCTGTCAGGCGCACGGCAGCAGCGTCAAAGCCTGCCTGCAGCGTAATGCGCGTGCCTTCGGCTTCTGTGCGCACGGGCGCGATGGCGAAATGCTCGCGCAGCACCTTGCGGCAGCCTTCGTGCACCACACGTGCAGCAGCGCCGATTTCGGCATCGGTGTAGGGGGCTACGTCTTCCTGGATGAAGTCCACAAAGCGTGCTTCGCGCTGCATCAGGCCCAGCAGCTGCAGGGCTGCGGTTTGCGTGGGCACTTCCACGGTTTTTTCCACGATCTTTTCGACCGGAATCTCTACGCGCTTTTCCACGGTTTTCTCGACGATTTTTTCCACGGGTACTTCCACGCGGACTTCGACGATCTTCTCAACCGGCACTTCGACACGCACTTCCTTGGGCGCCACATCAGCCGCCAGGGCTTCGCCTGCGCGCAGGCGGGTGATCTCAGCCGCCAGACGGCCATTGCCCAGGATGGCAAAAAAACTACCGATCGCAATGGCGATGCGGCTAAAGAATGAGGGTGGTGTTTGGGATGTCATAGACATGTTTCATGAAGCGCTGCCAGCAGCAGGCAGCGGCAAGCGCACGTATTCCCGGGTAGCAGCAGGCCTGTGCCTGCCTGTTCCACACGAAGGCCTGAACAGCCCATGCACGCGCGCGCAAGAGGGGCGATGTTACCCAAAGCACCAAGTCCTGCGTGATTTGCAAGGTATCGCCGCTGCGCTATGTACGCCATCGCATTCGCTGCACGCTATGCTTGCGGCCTTGCTCTTGCTCTGATTACCCACGCCATGTCTGTCCACCCCGAAGCCCCGAATGCCCAGAAACAGCGCCGTGGCCTGTCACGCCTGTGGCATGCAGGGCGCTACTCCCTGGAAGGCCTGTGCGCAGGCTGGCGTGAGTCCGCCGCCTTTCGGCTGGAGGTGATGCTGGCGCTGCTCATGCTGCCTGCCAGCTGCTGGCTGGGCCGCACCTGGCTGGAAACAGCCGTGCTGGCCGCCGCCGTCGTCGCCGTCATGGTGGTGGAGCTGCTCAATACTGGGATTGAAGCCGCGATTGACCGCATCGGCCCCGAGTGGCATGCCCTATCCAAACTCGCCAAAGACCTGGGCAGTGCCGCCGTGCTGCTGAGCCTGCTGCTGTGTGGCGGCATCTGGGCAGCAGCCATCTACCAGAACTGGATATCTGAAGTGCTTGGCTAAGCGCTGCGCCGTCTACACTTGGCGCCTGCTTGTCTGATTTTTGAGGTTTCACCCGTGTTCACCGGCATCATCCAAGCCGTGGCAACGATTGCCGCGCTGCGCGACCAGGACGGTCTGCGCACTTTCACCATGGAGTTTCCCGAGGGCTTTTGCCAGGACCTGGCCATTGGCGCCAGCGTCTCGCACGACGGCGTGTGCCTGACGGTGACCGAAATCCTCTCGCCCACACGCGCCACGTTTGATGTGATGCTGCAAAGCCTGAACATCACCACGCTGGGCCAGTACCAGGTGGGCGATGTGCTGAACGTGGAGCGTGCCGCCAAGGATGGGGCGGAGATCGGCGGCCACCCGCTGTCCGGCCATGTGGACTTCACCGCGCCCGTGCTGGAAGTGCTGAAGACGGACACCAACCACAAGATCCGCTTTGGCATTCCCGAACCCTTCCGCCCCTATGTGTTTGCCAAGGGCTATATCGCCATCAATGGCGCCAGCCTGACGGTGGCGGAAGTGGACCGCAAGGCCGGCTGGTTCGAGGTCTGGCTGATTCCTGAGACCCTGCGCATGACGGTATTTGGCCGCAAGCAGGTGGGCGATCTGGTGAACATTGAGATCGAGCGCAGCACGCAGGTAGTGGTCGATACCGTGCGCGAAACTGTCGAGGCCAGCCTGGGCCAGCTCAAGCCGGTGCTCGAAGCCCTGCTGCAAGAAAAGGGGCTGAGTCTGGAAGACTTTATCAACGTGCCCAAGCTCCCCAAATAAGAGCTTGCAGCGCTTATAAAACAAGGACTTCAGATAGAAAACTATCTGAAGTCCTTTTATTTTGTGCGCAAGCAGCTATCAAATTGAAGGCATGAAGCGCCGCAGACGCAGCGCGTTGCTCAGCACAAACACGCTGGACATGGCCATGGCCCCCGCCGCAAACATGGGTGAGAGCAGCGTGCCGTTGAACGGATAGAGCACGCCAGCGGCCACCGGAATCAGCGCCACGTTGTAGGCAAAGGCCCAGAACAGGTTCTGGCGGATATTGGCCATGGTGGCCTGAGACAGCGCCATCGCTCTGGGCACGCCCTGCAGGTCACCGGACATGAGCACCACATCGGCAGATTCGATGGCAATGTCCGTGCCCGTGCCAATGGCCACGCCCACATCGGCCTGCGCCAGCGCGGGTGCGTCGTTGATGCCATCGCCCACATAGGCCAGCGTGCCGTACTGCGCTTGCAGGCGCTGCACTGCATCGACCTTGCCGCCGGGCAGCACTTCAGCCACGACCTCGTCAATGCCCAGCTGCTGCGCAATCGCCTGCGCCGTGTGGCGGTTGTCGCCCGTGATCATGGCCACCTTCAGGCCCAGCTGGTGCAGCGCGGCAATGGCAGCGGGCGTGCTGGGCTTGATGGGATCCGCCACAGCAATCATCGCGGCCAGCTGCCCGTCGATGGCGGCATACAGCGGCGTCTTGCCTTCGCGGCCCAGCCGTTCGGCCTCTGCGGCAAACAGGGCCACATCGCAGCCCAGTTCTGCCATCCAGCGGTCTGCGCCAATGTCCACACGCACACCCGCGACCTGTGCCCGCACGCCACGGCCTGTGAGCGACTCGAAACTGTCCACCGCAGGCAACGCCAGCCCTTGGGCCTGCGCTCCTTCAACGATGGCCCGCGCAATCGGGTGTTCAGATTTGGCTTCCACGGCCGCAATCTGTGCGAGCACCGTGGTGCGGTCCAAACCGGGGGCGAGCAGCACATCGGTCAGCTCCGGCTTACCCTTGGTGAGCGTGCCGGTCTTGTCCACGGCCACCACCTTGGCATCCTTGAGCAGCTGCAGCGCCTCGCCCTTGCGCAGCAGCACACCGAGCTGTGCAGCACGGCCTGTGCCGACCATGATGGAAGTCGGCGTAGCCAGTCCCATTGCACATGGGCAGGCAATGATGAGCACGGCCACGGCGTTAACCAGCGCCAGGGACAGCGCAGGCGCTGGCCCCCAGACCATCCAGCCGACAAAGGTCAGCAGCGCCACGGCCATGACGGCAGGCACAAACCACATCGTCACTTTGTCCACCAGCGCCTGGATCGGCAGCTTGGCGCCCTGCGCCTGCTCCACCATGCGGATGATGCCCGCCAGCAGCGTGTCCGCCCCCACCTTGGTGGCCTGCATGACCAGCGCCCCCTGCTGGTTCACCGTACCGCCCATCAGCGGCGCGCCGTCGGTTTTTTCCACGGGCACCGGCTCACCGCTGAGCATGGATTCATCGACAAAGCTGCGGCCTTCCAGCACCACGCCATCGACAGGAATGCGCTCGCCGGGGCGCACTTCCAGCACATCACCCGCTACGACCTGGGCGATGTCGAGTTCCATCACCTGCCCGCCCCGCCGCACACGCGCGGTCTTGGCCTGCAGCTGCACCAGCTGCTGAATCGCCTGCGAGGTGTTGCCCTTGGCGCGCGCTTCCATGAAGCGGCCCAGCAGAATCAGCACCACGATGACAGCGGCCGATTCGTAATACACATGCGTGCTGCCTGCAGGCAGCCACTGCGGCGCAAAGGTCGCAACCAGCGAATAGCCATAGGCCGCGAGCGTGCCCACCGCGACCAGCGAGTTCATGTCCGGCCCACCACGCAGCAGGGCGGGAATGCCTTTGGCATAAAAACGGCGGCCGGGGCCGATGAGCACCAGCGTGGTCAGCACGCACTGCAGCAGCCAGCTGCTGTGCTGACCGATGGCGGCATGCACCCAGTGGTGGAAGGCAGGCCACAGATGGCCGCCCATTTCCATCACAAACACCGGTAATGCCAGCGCGGCAGCGATCCACAGTTCGCGCTGGAGATGCTGGCTTTCTTCGGCATGGCGCTGGGCGGTGCTGCCTGTGGCGGCTGGCGCATCGGCCTGCAGCAGCTGTGCCGGATAGCCAGCCTTGCTCACTGCCGCGAGCAGACGCGCTACATCCACTCCATCCACCACCTGCACCGTGGCGCGCTCTGTTGCCAGATTCACGGTGGCGTTCAGCACACCGGGTTGCTTTCGAAGGATGCGCTCCACACGCCCCACACAGGAGGCACAGGTCATCTCCTGCACCTGCAGCTCCAGGCTGTGCTGCGGCACACTGTAGCCTGCTTTTTCAATGGCGGCGATGGCGGCGGGCACATCCGCTGCGCCAGCAAAGTGGATGCGCGCCTGCTCGGTGGCCAGATTGACGCTGGCGTCCTGTACACCGGGCAGTTTTTTGAGCACACGCTCCACACGCCCCACGCAAGAGGCACAGCTCATACCCTGTACGGGCAGATCTACTTGAAGGGAGGAAGAAGGGGTTGCAGTAGCCATAGCGCCACTGTAAGCGTTTCCCCTGTGGCTTGACAGGCGATGAGGCTGCTCAGCCCTGTTGACCGCGTGCCTGCAGCTCGGCCCACTTCAGGGCTGCAATATGCTTGAGCGCCATTTCCGATGAAGCAGGAAATTGACCTCTAGCGCTTGCCAGTTCAGCGTGAGCAGCTATGAATTTATCGAACTTGGCCGCGTCATAGCTGTAGGGCTGACCATCGAGCGCATCCAGCAGGCGCAGCAACAGCAGATTGCCCTGACGGCCACGGTAGACCGAGCGTTCCATGCGCCACAGCGCAAAGGCCGCCATAGCGCCCGGCAGAACAACACCCAGCAGGCCCACATCGGGCGTGGTGAAGGCCTGGTACATCACATAGACCATGGCCAGCACAATCACGCCAAACAGGGTTGCAATGCCGTAGTGGCGCTTGGCAATCGCATCCTGGTGCGCTACGGCCTTGCGCGCGAATTCCGTGGGCTGCGCCAGCATGGCTTGCACACCCTGCGCCACATCATTGCCATACGACTGCCGCGCCAGCGACAGCACGATATAGACCTGCTCCACATCGGTAGGGCTCAGGAATGCATCAAAGCTATCAGCAACGGGGGCAGTATTTTTGGAGCGGGACATGGCGACAAAGCAACTCAGAACAAGGGCGCCACTCTACCCGCTTCATACAAACGCTGCAGAAGGCAGGACTAGGGTCTTGCACCTTGGCCCTGCAAGCCCAGCGCAGCAATCAACCGCGCGGCTCAATAGTCGCAGGCAGCCTTGCCAGTGCGGTGATTCACCGCACCGTGCTTGAGCAGCAGCTTGATCACGCCTGCATGACCACGCTGGCAGGCAAAGGTCAGCGCATCCTGGTCATAGGCGGCATCCTTGCTGTCTTTGATGGTGGTCACCAGATTAGGGTTGGCACCGTTTTCCAGCAGGTATTCCACGATATCGTCCCGGCCATTGCTGGAGGCCACGATCAGAATGGTCTCGCCCTGGCGATCGTTTTTCTGGTCGTTCAGATCGACCTTGTCCTTGAGGCGCTGGTGCAGCTTCTTGAAGATATCCACATTCGCACCCAGGCCTGCCGACTTCAGCGCATTGCTGACATCACCACGGTCGGTGGCAAACAGGTCGGCGTTCTGTTCCAGCAGATAGTCCACCATGTCTTCATAGCCAATAAAAGCGGCCCAGCCCAGTGCAGTCTGGCCCAGTGAATCCTCGTCCTTGGCCTCAATGTTCTGGCCTTCCTTGACCATTTGTTTGACCAGTTCCAGATCACCACGCTTGACGGCATCAAACCACTTTGCATCCGGGCCTGTGGATGGTTTGACATAGAACATGCGCCATGCCAGCACATTCGGGTTGGCGACTTCCACCATGTCGGCGTAGTCCATCTTGAATTGCTGGTAACCGTCCGGGTTGTCTTTGTTCAGCACTTTGTCACCAGCGAAGGCCGACATTGAGAACATCAGCGCAGCCGCCAAGGCGGCACTTTTCCATGTTTTTTGCATAACAGCTCCTGGGGACGAGAAATCCCGCCCCGCTTGACGAGCAAGGCAATGGGCAGGTGATTGCTGCATTGTTGGCCGTCCCATGGAATTTGCTAGCGGTTTGAAACAAGAACTGCGCGATGAGCGCGTTTTCACGGCACTGTCCTACTCGACACGCTGAGGAGTTCTGGCGCTAAAAAACGCTGCATATGAAAGCAGGTACTCTGGGATGCGCTGAGTGCACCCAACGAGCGTGACGACACCCCACCGTCACGCTCTTGGCGAACAAGAAATGGTTGTAGCTCGGCTTCGCCTCGCTGCAAACCACGCACCTTGGCGCTACGGTTATTCCACCGTCACGCTCTTGGCCTGAAGAAGGTGTTTGTAGCTCGGCTTTGCCTCGCTGCAAACCCAGACACCTTGCGCCTACAGCGTCAGCACTACGCGCTGCCCAAGCGCATGCCCGTCATTCGACGGTCACGCTCTTGGCAAGGTTTCTGGGTTTGTCCACATCGGTACCTCTTGCAACTGCCGTGTGATAGGCCAGCAGCTGCAGCGGCACTACGTGCAGGATGGGGCTGAGCGCACCGTAATTTTCGGGCATGCGGATCACGTGCAGGCCTTCGGCGTTTTCGATATTGGTCTTGGTATCGGCCAGCACATAGAGCACACCACCGCGCGCACGCACTTCCTGCATATTGCTCTTGAGCTTTTCCAGCAGTTCGTCATTAGGTGCCACCGTGACCACAGGCATGCTGCTGTCCACCAGCGCCAGCGGACCGTGCTTGAGCTCACCAGCAGGGTAGGCCTCGGCGTGGATGTAGGTGATCTCCTTGAGCTTGAGCGCACCTTCCATGGCAATGGGGTAGTGCATGCCACGACCCAGGAACAAGGCGTTCTGGTGCTTGGCAAAGTTCTCGGCCCAGCTCACCACCTGAGGCTCCAGCGCCAGCACGGACTGCAGGGCCACCGGCAGGTGGCGCATGGCAGTCAGGTATTCCTGCTCCTGCGCTTCAGTCAGCTTGCCCTTGGACTGCGCCAAGGCCAGCGTCAGCAGGAACAGGCCCGCCAGCTGCGTGGTGAAGGCCTTGGTCGAGGCCACACCAATTTCCATGCCTGCGCGGGTGATGTAGCTCAGCTTGCACTCGCGCACCATGGCACTGGTGGCTACGTTGCAGATGGTCAGGGTGTTGTTCATGCCCAGGCTCTGGGCATGGCGCAGGGCTGCCAATGTGTCGGCTGTCTCGCCGGACTGACTGATGGTGACCACCAGCGTCTTGGGATTGGGCACACTGGTGCGGTAGCGGTATTCGCTGGCCACTTCCACATTGCAGGGGATACCTGCAATCGCCTCCAGCCAGTACTTGGCAGTGCAGCCGCTGTAGTAGCTGGTGCCGCAAGCCAGGATCAGAACACTGTCGATGTCCTTGAACACGCGCCAGGCAGCGGTACCATCTGCGCCATCAAACAGCTCAGGAGCCACATTGACCACGCCTTCCAGCGTGTCCCCAATAGCTCGGGGCTGCTCAAAGATTTCCTTTTGCATGTAGTGGCGGTAGGGGCCAAGCTCCACGGCACCGCTGTGTGCATGCACGGTCTTGACGGGGCGCTGCTCGGGCAGCACGGCATGGCCGTCGCTGCCTGCAATCCAGTAGCGGCCGGGCTGCAGATCCACCAGATCACCCTCTTCCAGATACACGATCTGGTCGGTGACGCCGGCCACGGCCATGGCGTCCGAGGCCAGGAAGAATTCGCTGTTGTCACTGCCGATGCCCAGCACCAGAGGAGAGCCTGCACGGCCACCGACCACGCGGTGCGGTTCATCCTTGTGCATCACAGCAATGGCGTAGGCACCATGCAGCTGGGCGCGCGCTGCCTTGACGGCTTCAAACAGATCGCCGTTATAGAGGCTGTCTACCAGGTGGCAAATCACCTCCGTGTCGGTCTGGCTGGCAAAGATATAGCCCTTGGCTTCGAGCTGCGTACGCAGGGCTTCGTAGTTTTCAATGATGCCGTTGTGCACCAGCGCCACACGGGCTGGCTTGCCGCTGTCAATGGTCTCGCCGGGGCCATAGCTGAAGTGGGGGTGGGCATTGCGCACGGCAGGCTCGCCATGGGTGGCCCAGCGGGTGTGGGCAATACCGGTCAGGCCCTGCAGGTCTTCGGTCGTGACCTGTTCCAGCAGCTCGGCCACACGAGCCGTGCTGCGTGCACGCTGCAGGCCCTGGCTGATGGGGCTGCCTGCCACCATGCGATGCACGGCCACGCCACAGGAGTCATAGCCGCGGTATTCCAGTCGCTGCAGACCCTGCACCAGCAGGGGAACGATGTTGCGCGTAGACACTGCGCCGACGATGCCACACATAGACAGAACTCCGAAAAGGTTGAAACTGTGCTGATGCTAAAAGCATCGCCATAAAACTTATGATCTATTTTTTCTTGTCAGAGAAATTTAATTTCACAAAAAACCATCGTTGAAATTTAATTTCAATATTTAATGAATAAAGAAACAAACATCAGCGAAAGCAGTCTGGACCTCACCGACCTGCAGCTGCTGGACCTGCTGCAGCGTGATGCCGGACAAAGCAATCTGCACCTGGCGCAGCAGCTGCATATCTCCCCACCCACCTGCCTGCGCCGCGTGCGCAGACTACACAGCCTGGGCTTGATTGAGCGCCAGGTCGCCATCGTGCGTCCCGAGGTACTGGCCCCGCTGGTAGGGCATGGCCTGCAGGCGCTGGTAGAAGTCTCGCTGGAACGCCAGAATGCTGAGGCGCTCGATGCCTTTGAAGCCCTGGCCGTGGCCGAAGACGGCGTGCAGCAATGCTGGCGCGTATCGCCGGGGCCGGACTTCATGCTCGTGATTGCCTGCCGCGACATGCCCGCCTATCTGGCTCTGTCACAACGCCTGTTTACTGCGCACCGCAATGTGCGCAATGTCAAAAGCTTTTTTGCCACCAGACGTGCCAAGTTCAGCCCGCATCTGCCACCACTGGCAGCAGGTGATTCGCAGCGCTAAGCATGCGGTTTAAACAGGAACAGGCCAGTCCAGCGATACCGTGCAGCCGCCCTGCGGCTGGGCCTGCACCTGCCAGCTTGCGCCATGGCGCTGCGTGATCACATCGACCAGCGCCAGCCCGCAGCCCACGCCCTCAAACTCTTGTTCACGGTGCATGCGCTGAAACAGCTCACCCAGTGACTGGGCACGCTCCATGTCAAAACCCGCGCCGTTGTCCTTGACCTGCAGACGCCACCAACCCGGCTCCAGCGCCTGAATGTGTACGCTGACCATGGGCACCGTCGCCTTGGAAGAAAACTTCACGGCGTTGTCCAGCACGGCCTGCATGGCCATTTTTAGCCAGTGCACATCGGCCATGATGAGTGCTGACTGCAGCGCCACTGACCACTGCACACGCGGGTGTTGCTGCTGCACGGGCTGCAGCACCTGGGCCAGCAGCACACCCCAGTCCACCACCTCCAGATGCAGGACTGCACGCATGGCACGCGAGACCTGAGTCATGCCCTCGAGCATGGCAAACATCCGGCGGGCCGACTGGTCCATCATGGTGACGAACTCACGCGCATCGGCAACCGCCTCTGCCGCCTGTGGAGCCTCGGCCGCCAGGTCTTCGACCGCTTCGCGCAGCAGCGGTGCAAACGATGTGACATGCCGCAGCGGTGCGCGCAGATCATGGGCCACTACCCGCATCCAGGCTTCATGGGCACGGTGCAGCCGTTCCAGTTCCTGTTGCTGCTGCACCAGCATGGCCTGCGCTTCTTGCAGTGTTGCAGGCTGAAGGATGTGGTCGTTTGGCATGTGCAGGCCTTTCTGCCTTAAGACTTGGCTTGTTTGACGGGACGCTTCCAGTTCGCAATGGACACCTGCTTGCCGCGAGCCACAGTCAGGGCTCCGGCTTCCGTATTTTTGGTGATGGTCGAACCACCACCAATCGTGCCTCCAGCACCCAGCGTCACGGGTGCCACCAGTACACAATTGCTGCCCACATGTACATCCGCTTCGATCACCGTCCGGTGCTTGTTGGCACCATCATAGTTGGCCGTAATCGAGCCTGCACCATAGTTCACACGCTCGCCCACAGTGGCATCGCCCAGATAGGCCAGATGGTTGGCCTTGGCACCATCGGCCAGGGTGGAGTTTTTCACTTCCACAAAGTTGCCAATGTGCACTTCCTTACCCAGCTGTGCACCGGGGCGCAGGCGGGCGAACGGGCCAATCAGCGCACCTTCGCCCACACTGGCGCCCAGCTTTTCACCGTCAATATGGGTAAAGGGGTGAATCACCGCACCTGCGGCAATCGTTGCATTGCTGATGTGGCAGTAGGCACCGATGCGTGCCCCTTCACCAATTTCTACACGGCCTGTAAAGATGCAGCCCACATCAATTTCTACGTCCTGGGCACAGACCAGTTCAGCAGGGTTGCCGCGCACATCGTCACGCAGGTCAAAACGTGCGGGATCCGCCAGACGCACGCCCTGCTCCATGAGCCTGCGCGCCTGACGCAGCTGGTGGGCACGCTCCAGCTCTGCCAGCTGCAGGGGGCTGTTCACACCTGCCACCTGCACTTCATCGCTGATGCGGTGGGCTACCACCTCCACGCCATCGGCCACCGCCATGGCGACGATGTCGGTCAGGTAGTACTCGCCCTGGGCATTATTGTTGTTGAGTTTAGAGAGCCACTGTGCCAGCTGCTTGGCAGGCACAGCCATGATGCCGCTGTAGATCTCGTTGATGGCGCGTTCTTCCGGGCTAGCATCTTTTTGCTCCACGATGCGCTGCACCGTGCCCTGGGCATTGCGCACGATACGGCCATAGCCCATGGGGTTGTCCAGCGTCACGGTCAGCAATGCCATGCGTGTGCCAGCGGCGGCCGTCACCAGATCCTGCAAGATGGCCGCCTGCGTCAGCGGCACATCACCAGAGAGCACCACCACCATGCCGTCATCTGCCAGCACAGGCACGGCCTGCTGCACGGCATGGCCTGTACCCAGCTGGGGCTCCTGGCGCACAAACTTCAGATCCAGCACATCTGCACTGCGCCCCTGCGCAACCGCCGCTTCCACCTCCTGTGCACCATGGCCGGTAATCACTACCGCAGAGCGTGCCTGCAGCTGTGCAGCCGTATCCAGCACATGCTGCAGCAGCGCACGCCCAGCCAGCTTTTGCAACACCTTGGGGGTCTTGCTTTTCATGCGTGTGCCCTTACCGGCAGCCATGATGACGATATCGAGAGGAAGTGCGTTCTGAGACATAAGCAATCTATAAGAGTTGTCCCGCCGGGCTGGCGTCATGGGCAGGGATTATCTCGCGCTCTGCCCGCCACCGCGTGCAGCGCACATACCTGAGCGAGCCGTGGGGCAGGCACGACACCCACGCCTCCTAAGCATTGATGTGCATCAGAGCCTCTGAGGAGACCTGCTTACACGCACGGATGCCCCATTACCCTTGCATCGCCGAGACAACATGCATACCAGCTATACCTCTGGAGGAAATCACCATGCCCTTTATGCCGTGGTCCAGCGCGCTCATGCTGGGAATTCCGTACATTGATGCGCAGCACCAGACACTGGTGGGCCTGATCAACACCCTGCACGACGAGGTGGGCAACCCCATCCCCAACCGTGCAGTGATCGGCCAGGTGCTCGAAGGACTGGTGGATTACACCCACAACCACTTCATCGAAGAGGAAGTCCTGTTCCAGCGCCACGGCTATCCCCAGATGCAGGAGCACATGGCCGAACATGCCCAGTTCACCGCCCAGGCCATGAACTGGCTGCTGCGCTTTGAAGCTGGCGAAGAGGTGGCTGTAGAAGCCATGGAGTTTTTGAAGAACTGGCTGCTGCACCACATTCTGGAAGAAGACCGTGCCTACGTTCCCTTCTTCCAGAACATCCTGGGCAGCAAGCCCCCTGAGGACAGCAGCGCCCTGCCTGCCAGCAATGAGGGCTGAACGCCGCTGCTACATGGCGCCAGCTGGCGGCATTCCTTCATCTGCATGCTTTTCGTACAAGGTATTTGCCCCTTCAGGCAGCAGCTCAATACGCGCCTGCAGACCGGGGACGGCCGCCATCAACGCCGCCTCTGCCTGCTCGCGCCAGTGCGCAGCCTGAAACAGGCTCCACTCACCCGGCACATGCAGGTGCAGATCCACAAAGCAGCGCTCCCCCGCCTGACGGGTGTGCATACCGTCAAAACTGATGCTGGCTCCGGTCTCTGACTTGGCTGCCAGCACCTGCTGTGCCAGCACCGCTTCCATGACCTGTAGCTGCTGCGGCTCCATGGCCACGTCCATCAAGCCCTGCGACGAGCGCCACACCAGCTGCCAGCCATGCCACATGATGTTCAGGCCCACCAGCAGACCCACGACCGCGTCCACCCACACCCAGCCAGTGAGCTCGGCCAGCAGCAAACCTACCACCACCCCGACCGAGGTGTAGACGTCCGTCATCAGGTGCTTGGCATCCCCCTCGAGCGCCAGTGAGCGATAGGTGCGCGCACTACGGAACATCACCCAGGCCAGCGCCCCATTGAGCACCGTACTCAGCAAAGACAGCCCCATGCCCCAGTCCAGCTGCTCCAGCGGCTGCGGGTGCAGCAGCCGGGCCACACTGAACCAGACAATGGCCACGCTGGCGCCCATGACCAGCAACCCCTCAAAGCCTGCCGAAAAATACTCGGCCTTGTAGTGCCCGTAAGGATGGTCTTCATCTGCAGGCCGCTGCGCAATCGTGACCATGGCCAGCGCGAACATGGAGCCCGCCAGATTCACAAACGACTCCAGCGCATCCGACAGCAAGCCCACCGACCCCGTCAGCCACCACGCCAGCATCTTGAGCACGATGGTGATAACCGCCACCACCACCGACACCCGCAGCAGGTTGCGCGGCGTCAGCCAGTGGGCAGCATCACGGTCAGCAGAAATCGAAGCATGAGACATAAGCGTTCTGCCGGATGGCGGCAGTCATACAAAGCAGATGGAGCGTTTGTAGCGCATTCATGCCGCAGTGTCTTGGCATGGGGCATGGCGGTTGTCTCGGCTGTGTTTCAGCCATATAAAAACAGGAGCTATCAGCGCTTGCTGAATAAGGCTTAAAGGTCTTTTTTATCTTTATTTTTTGGACCTGCTTTTCTTTGGGCAAGCCAAGGGAAGCAGGTCGATGGCCGGACTGAGGGCCGACTCCCTGCCTCACCACAAACACAGCGCCCACACAAAAGCACAATGACCCCATCCCCCCTTCCCCCAACGGGGGAAGGAGAGCAATTCCTCCCTCACCCCAGCCCACTCCCGCAAGCGGGAGAGGGGGCAGAGAAGTGAAAAACGCTTCCAAGAAAATAGCTTACAGCGCTTGCTACATCTGCGTTTAAGCCATATGTCATTCAGAAGTCTTGCGACTGGTGCGCCCCCATTCCCTTCTACCTGCGCCGAGGCGCGCAGCCTGTGGGGTGGCGAG